>Ga0265294_10004102_pt1 | contig 18308 bp, 13 predicted proteins | sample MunlanPumphouse3_FD_192504 | JGI IMG/M metagenome (GOLD analysis project Ga0265294, IMG submission 192504) | Groundwater microbial communities from a municipal landfill in Southern Ontario, Canada - Pumphouse #3 | ecosystem: Environmental > Aquatic > Deep subsurface > Groundwater | place...
CCACCAAGTGCTCTGGCAGGGATATACTGAGTTTCAGTTTATGTGTATGGGATTTGCGTTGCTGGAGGATACATGATATTGTCCAGTTATAAATTAAGGGTAAAGGGCAGGGCTAGCTGGGTCAGTGGCGGAGGCGTTTTTTCCAGCAAGCTGTTTTCTAATTGTCGACTAAGCAATAATTCAGGGGATTACGGGAGTGCGGCAGGTTTGTCAATACTGAATAACTGTCTCGTTATCAGTAATAAGACTGGTAACGCTGTATACTCCTGCACTCTTTATAACTGCCTAGTTATCAGTAACACAGCTGTTTACGCGGTCAGAGGCAGCAAGCTCTACAACTGCACGGTTGCAAATAATAGCGGATACGGACTTTATTACAAAAATACCTCTGCAACTAACTGCATTGTCTATTTCAACAAGCTCGGTAATTATGTGGTTTTAACCGACCCGATGGCTTATTGCTGCACAACGCCGCCTCAGACCAACTGGGCAACAGGCGACGGTAACATCACCAATGAACCATCATTTGTGAACACGGCGGCTGGTGATTTTCAGCTGAACCGCAACTCACCCTGCATCAACGCCGGGACGAACGGAGTCTGGACAGCAACTGGCTTTGATCTTGCCGGTAACCCGCGTATCGACAAAGCCAGCGGCCTTGTGGACATTGGCTGTTATGAATATCAGCTTCCCTACCGTGGCACAATTTTATTGCTCCAGTAGCAGCTCATAGCACAATTTAGCGAGGCGAAATACACTGTAATTGCGGGTGCGCTGAAGGGGTGGATTTAGTATACTGGCTGCTATGACTGACTGGATTGATGTTCAAAAGGATGAGCAGCATGTGGCCCGTGAGCGGGAAAAAGCGCGCGCCTTGCGTAAAAGTCTCTGGTGGCGGCAGCAACTGAGTCTGGGGATTTGCCACTACTGCGGGAAGCAGGTGGGCGGCGCGGCACTAACGCTGGATCATGTTGTGCCAGTGGCGCGGGGCGGGTGCAGTAAGCGAGGCAATGTGGTGCCAGCCTGTCTGGATTGCAATCAAAAGAAGGCCTGCCTGACACCAGCGGAGCAGATATTGGCTGACTTGGAGAAGCGGGGCAAGTTGTGAGCAAACGGATGATAGTGGTTGAGCCGCATGGTTTTTGCTCAGGCGTGGCGCGGGCGGTGGCAACCGCGGAACAGGTTCTAGAAAGTAATCCTGGCGTCCCGATTTTCTGCTTAAATGAGATTGTACACAATCAGCAGGTGGTTGAACGGCTGAAAGGACGCGGCATGATTTTTGTGCGTCGGGTTGAGGATGTTCCAGAGGGGGCGCTGCTGCTGCTCTCTGCGCATGGGGTTGCGCCAGAGGTCAAAGTACAAGCCGCCGCGCGCCGGTTAAGAGTGGTGGATGCTGTCTGCCCCTTTGTCTCCAAGGTGCATGCGGAGGTCAGGAATTTCGCGCGTGCGGGAGTGACGGTGATCTGTATCGGGCATCGTAGCCACGAAGAGGTGATCGGAGTGGTGGGTGAGGCGCCTGAGGTGGTGCGGGTGGTCGAGAACGCCGCTGAGGTGGAGTCCTTGGCGATTAACCCATCCGACGCCGGGGTTGGGGTTGTGACACAGACCACCCTTGGATCCAGCCAGGTGGATGAGGTGATGGCAGCCTTGCTAAGGCGGTGGCCGGATTTAAAGACTCCGCAGAGTACAGATGTCTGTTACGCCACGCGTAACCGCCAGAAGGCGGTGCAGATGCTGGCCGGATGCTGTCAGCGTGTGCTGGTTCTGGGCTCAGCCAACAGCTCCAACAGCCGGCGCCTGGTAGAGTGTTCGCAAGCCGAGGGCACGCCGAGCCTTTTAATCAGCGATTTGCGCGGCCTTGACGGGTTAAACTGGGATACAATTGAGTGTGTTGGAATAACCAGCGGCGCTTCCACACCCGAAGATTTTTTAAACAGCGCGGTTCAGAAGCTACGCGATGATCACGGTTTTGCTGAACCGGAGATTATGAGGGCGGTTGATGAGCAATCGCCTAGCTTCCGGCTGCCGAATTTATAAGGAGCATTCATGAACGTAAGTATTATTCTGTTGAACCTCATGCTGGCGCTGAGCCTCTGCGCCCAGACCAATCTTTTTAACGGCAAGGATCTGACCGGCTGGAAGAGAGCTGAGATCATTGACAACGGCGAGATCAAAGTACTGCCGGACGGTATTGTTGAATGCAATGTGGGCCGTCCGATCAGCGGCATTGCCTATACCAATGAGTTTCCCACCATGAACTACGAGCTCTCGCTGGAGGCAATGCGGGTCAAGGGCGACGACTTCTTTATTGCGCTCACCATCCCCGTTGAAAAGAGCTTCTGCACTGTGATCATCGGCGGCTGGGGCGGCGGGCTCTGCGGCATCTCCTCCTATGATGGCGGTGATGCCGCAAACAACCAATGGGCGGAAGGCGTGACCTTGAAAAATAACCGGTGGTATAAACTGGTTGTCAGGGTGACCACCTGCGTGCTGCAGATCTCCCTGGATCAGGATCTCTACACGGCACGGATAGAATTCGATGACAGCAGACGGTTCTCACTGCGCTCCGGCGACATGGATAAAACCATCCCGCTGGGGCTGGCAACCTATGAGACCAAGGCACACTGGCGTAACTTCACCATGACCCCCATCACCGAGCTGCGGACGGAAGACAAACCACATGCCGCGGAGTAGGGTTAGAGATTAGGGAGCTGAAGGAGTTAGGGTCGCTGCGCTTCATATTGAGACGTGGGCCGCCACAAATCATGAGCCTAAACACCACACCACGGGGCGAACGTGCCCATATCGCCTTATTCGGCTGCCGCAATGCAGGCAAGTCCTCGCTGATCAATGCCCTGACAGGCCAGCAGGTCTCGATTGTCTCGGAGGTCAAAGGCACCACTACCGACCCTGTTTACAAAGCGATGGAGCTGCTGCCGCTGGGTCCTGTCACCATCATCGACACCCCTGGTCTGGATGATACCGGCAAGCTGGGATCATTGCGTATCGAGCGCACACAAGCGGTCATCAACAGGGCCGACGTTGCCCTGCTGGTGGTGGATGCCCGGAATGCGTTCGGCCAGTTTGAAGAGCAGCTGGTGGCGCAGGTCAAGGAGCGGGGCATCCCCCTGCTGATTGCCATCAATAAAACCGATCTGGCTCAACCAACTGCGGAGACCCTGGCGCTGGCAGCCGAATTAGCCAACAATGAGCCCTATCTTGTTTCCACTGCAACCAGCGAGGGCATCGAAGCACTCAAACTGGCACTGGCTGAGTGTATGCCAGAGGCGAATGAACAATTGCGGATCGTGGGCGACCTGATCGCCCCCTGTGATCTAGTGGTGCTGGTGACACCGATTGACAAAGCCGCCCCCAAGGGACGGCTGATTCTCCCGCAGCAGCAGACGATCCGTGACATACTGGAGGCGGGCGCGATTGCCGTTGTCACCAAGGACTCTGAGCTGCGCGCGACGCTGGCTAAGCTGGGAACAAAACCAAAACTGATCATCACTGACTCGCAGGTCTTTGCTAAGGTGTCGGCTGAAACACCGGCGGATATTCCGCTGACATCTTTCTCGATTCTCTTCGCCCGTTATAAAGGCGACCTGGAATCTTTAGTGCGCGGTGCGCTCTCAATTGAAAGGCTGGTGGACGGCTCAAGAGTTTTAATCTCCGAGGGGTGTACCCATCACCGCCAGTCCGATGATATTGGAACAGTTAAGATCCCGCGCTGGATCAATCAGCACACCGGTAAAAAGATAATCTTTGAACACACCTGCGGAATGCAGTATCCCCAAGATCTCGCAACCTTTGATCTGATCGTCCACTGCGGTGGCTGCATGCTCAACCAGCGCGAGATGCTCTACCGGATTGAGCAGGCGCATCAGGCTGGCATCCCGATCGTCAACTACGGGGTGCTGATCGCCTACCTGCAGGGCATCCTCCCCCGCTGCCTGAGCCCCATTCCCGGAGCAAGGCTTTACCTGAATACACAAATAAAAGACAATTAATTGTTCTTTGCAAAAAGTTGTCTGAGGTTGGTGTAGTAGTCGCTCTATGAGCGACACAGGAGTTGGTGTAGTAGTCGCTCTATGAGCGACACAGGAGTTGGTGTAGTAGTCGCTCTATGAGCGACACAGGAGTTGGTGTACTTTAAAAATCGTCGACCATCATCATCGTCGCCGTTATCGTAAACCGAAGGCGCGGCTGACTTTCACTAGGTCCGGTTTCCAACCGGACATGTCCGATTGGAAATCGGACCTACGTTGCTCCCGCACCAGAGACGCGATCTTTTCACTTTAAAACTTCTCCACTCCGCGCCCAGTGCGTGGATGTCCATATTTGTCTAACGACTAGGATAAATGACGACTAAGAGCATATCCACTGGACAATTTCAGGCGATATGGTATAAACTTTCCTACTTTGAACTGGGCTTAGCGTATTTTCGCCTCTGGAAATTGAATTTATCTCTATTCATAAATTTATGAGATAACAGTATATTGAAATAAACATCCGCGAAGGCCCCACAAAAAAGGAATATGATTTTATGGAAATTGGAGTGAAAGAAGCCGCTGGTTTGTTGGACATGTCAGAGAAAACGATCTATCGTTGGGTTCGGGAACAGATATTACCTGTTTACCGGATTAACGATCAGTACCGGTTCAATCGTTCCGAGTTACTGGAGTGGGCTACCTCGCGCCGTATAAAGGTCTCGCCTGAAATATTCCAGGAGGCGCAGCATAGCAAGACCCCCCTGCCCACTCTTGTAGACGCTTTAAAAGTCGGTGGCATTTTTTACCGGGTGGGGGGCGGTGATAAACCGAGCGTGTTGCAGTCAATTGTTGATATTCTGAATCTCCCCGAGGAGGTTGACCGCGGCTTCCTGTATCAGGTTTTAATGGCGCGCGAGAGCCTAGGTTCAACCGGCATCGGTGATGGGATTGCCATTCCGCATGTCCGTAATCCAGTTGTCCTGCATGTCTCCAAGCCCAGCATGACCCTCTGCTTTCTGGAGCAGACGATCAATTTCGGGGCGATTGACGGCCAGCCTGTAGGCACGCTGTTCATGCTCATCAGTCCGACGGTTCGGGCTCATCTGCATATGTTGTCCCGTCTGAGCTTTATTCTGCAGAATAAAGATTTTAAAACAGCGCTTAAGGAGCAGGCTTCACGTGAAGATCTGATGAAAATGCTCTCCCTGGCCGAAGCAGCCCTGCCAGCCCTGAACAGTACTCCCCCTGAGGCCTCACCTGATCACAATTAACTTAGAGATCTCCGGTTTATCAACCCAAATGGATTTATAAATGTCGTTTGAATTTATTTTAATGGCCATTTGTCTCGCCGCCGCCAGCGGTCTGCCAGGATTGTGCATGCCGCTAAAGCAGCCTTGGGGGCAGCGCATCGCGGTTGGAATGATGTGCGTCAGTTCACTCCTGGGCCTCGCTGGCGCATTGTTGACCCTGGGGGCGGATTCATTTAAGAGCGTGATCTTTCCCTGGCCGGCGATCGGCAATGCCACGCTGGGGGTTGACTCCCTGAGCGCATTTTTTCTGGTTCCGATCTTTCTGATGGGCGGGCTTGGCTCCATCTATGGAATGGGTTATTGGCCGCAACTTCGCCATCTCAGAAACTGCCGCAAGCTTCAACTGTTCTGGGGATTGCTGGTGGCCGGGATGGCGATCCTGGTGGTCAGCCGAGATGCGATGGCTTTTTTGTTCGGCTGGGAGGTGATGGCGCTGGCGGCGTTTTTCCTGGTCACAACCGAAGAGCGGCAAGCTGAGAACCGCCGGGCAGGCTGGCTTTACTTTGTTTCCACGCATATCGGCACACTGACGCTGTTTGCTCTCTTTGCGCTGTGGCGCTGGACAACAGGCTCCTATGATTTTATACCTGTTGCCAGTGATGCAATCACACTGGGTGTCATGAACACTCTGTTCTTTTTGGCACTCCTGGGGTTTGGCGTCAAGGCTGGCGTGATGCCGCTTCATTTCTGGTTGCCTGGCGCCCACGCCAGTGCCCCGAGCCATGTCTCGGCCATACTATCGGGCGTGATGATCAAAATGGGGATTTATGGATTACTCCGGTTCCTCTCTCTATTGCCCAGTCCGCCGTATCTATGGGGTGCGTTGATTCTCATGCTGGGGGCGGTCAGCGGAGTGCTGGGCGTTGTTTTCGCGATTGCCCAGCATGACTTAAAAAGGCTGCTGGCCTATCACAGTATCGAAAATATCGGTATTATTTTGATGGGATTGGGGCTGGCCATGCTGGGCCGTTCTGCAGGTCAGCCGCGCTGGATTGTACTGGGCATGGCAGGCTGCCTGCTGCACACCTGGAACCATAGTTTGTTTAAGTCGCTGCTTTTTTTAAGTGCCGGATCAGTGATTCACAGTGTGCACACGCGCAACATAGATTCACTTGGCGGATTGGCCAAAGCCATGCCGTGGACATCGGCCATGTTTGCCGTTGGCGCGGTTGCTATCTGCGGGCTGCCACCCCTGAACGGATTTATCAGTGAGTTATTTATCTACGTTGGCCTGCTGAGCTCAGTCATCACGGGCAAATCTACGGCATCCGCGATTGCCGTGCCAATCCTTGCAGTGATCGGCGCGTTGGCGTTAGCCTGTTTCGTGAAGGTCTATGGCGCACTCTTCCTCGGCAACCCGCGCACAGCGGCGGCTGCTCATGCCCATGAATCTCCTTGGAGCATGCGGATGCCAATGGTGGTTCTGGCAGCTGGCTGCGCTCTGATTGGATTGGCGCCGCTGCTGCTGCCAGCAATCCTTGACAGCGCAATCTCAGATTGGCTCATAGGGACGGAAGCACCGGCAATCAGTATCAGTGCCGCCATACCCTTGAAAGCGCTCAGCTGGATCGCTGTGCTGTTAGTTACTCTGATTGTTGCGGCAACCCTTGTGATGCGCCACCTCTGTCAAAACGCGCGTTATGTCAACACCTGGGGTTGCGGCTTTACAGCTCCGACTGCACGAATTCAATACACCGCCTCATCGTTTGCCCAGATGATTGTGAACCTGTTCGGGTGGGTGCTGCATCCGCAGATGCATCCGCCGCGAATAGGGGGCTTATTTCCCAAGTCAGCAAAGATGCACACCTATGTGAATGATATCATCCTGGATCGGGTGCTTATGCCTGTCTCCTGGAACCTGGTGCGATGGTTTGGCTGGTTCCGGCGGTTTCAGCATGGAGTCACTCAGCAGTACCTGCTCTATATCCTGATCGCGGCGATTTTAATGATGTGTACTATGATACCTTTTAAGGAGTTAATGACGTGGTTCCTCGCACGCTGAGCAAAGGCAACGAATGCCGGCCAGCCCTGTGGATTAAGCCGCGGAGAAAAATTTTATGTTAAGTCTCTGGATGATAGTTGCGGCCATTGCCGTGTTGTGTTTTAGCGGCCTGCCCGCATGTCTTATGCCATCGCGCTCGGCGGCTGGGCAGCGGTTGGCAATGGTCTTGATGCTGCTCGGCAGCGTGATCGGGTTGAGCGGTGTCGCGCTGTCGTCCAGAGAGCTGATACCGCCGGCTCTCTCTCTGCCATGGTCTCTGCCGTGGGGGGAGTTTGCAATAGCAATCGATGCTGTCAGCACCTTTTTCCTGCTGCCAATTCTGATTGTGCCAGCGCTGGGCTCCATTTACGGGATGAGTTACTGGAAACAATCAGAGCATCCTGAGAATGGCCGGAGGCTTGTTTTGGCTTATGGCCTGCTGGCCGGATCAATGGCGTTAGTTGTGATTGCCCATGATGCGATTCTGTTTCTGCTCGCCTGGGAGGTGATGGCACTGGCAGCTTTCTTTGCGGCAACTGCCGAAGATGATAATCCAGAGGTGTGTCGGGCGGGCTGGGTTTATCTGATTGCCACCCATGTCGGAACATTATGCCTGATCGCAATGTTTGCCCTGTGGGGCCATGCGACAGGTTCGTTTGCCCTGAATTCAGCCCACGGCATACCAGCCGGAGCCGCCGGAACCATCTTTATCCTGTCGCTGATCGGATTCGGGTTCAAGGCCGGCATCATGCCGCTGCATATCTGGCTGCCGGGCGCCCATGCCAACGCGCCCAGCCATGTCTCAGCGGTGATGTCCGGGGTTATGCTCAAAATTGGGGTCTACGGCACTGTTCGTATCACCGCGCTGCTGCCAGTTACAGCGGAGTGGTGGGGCGGCACACTCCTGATTGTGGGCGCCGTCACTGGAGTAGCGGGAATTGCATTCGCGTTGGGCCAGAGTGATCTCAAACGGATATTGGCTTACAGCAGCATTGAGAATATCGGCATCATTATGATCGGGTTGGGCCTGGCACTGCTCGGGCGCGCACAACACCAGCCAGTATGGATCGCCCTGGGATTGGGCGGCGCACTGCTGCACCTCTGGAACCATAGCCTTTTCAAGTCGCTGCTCTTCTTTAACGCGGGAGCGATTATCCATGCCACGCGCACCCGCAATATAGATCAGATGGGCGGCCTGGCTAAACAGATGCCGCGCACCATGAGCCTGTTTGTCATCGGCGCGGTCGCAATCTGCGCCCTGCCGCCACTCAATGGCTTTGCCAGCGAATGGCTGATTTATAACGGCCTTTTTCAGACGCTCGGTATTGCAGGCGGAGCTGGGTTTCCGGTGGCAGCCATTGCGGCGGTGCCCCTGGCAATCATTGGCGCGCTGGCAATCGCTTGTTTTGTGAGGACATTAGGAGCGGTCTTTCTTGGTACCTGCCGCAGTGAGTTAAATGCTCATGCGCACGACCCCGCACCCAGCATGCTCTTTCCCATGATCGCGATGGCTCTGGGCTGCATCTGCCTCGGAGTGTTTCCCTTGATAGCGATTAAAGCGCTGGAAAAGGCTGCGCAGGCCTGGGCCTCTCTGCCTGCAACAAAGCTATCAATTAAGACCGCGGCTCCCTTAGAGTGGATTACCATGATGGGAGTGGCTCTACTTGTCTCTGTAGGGGTCATTGTGCTCAGCCTGCGAAAAACCCTGCGCACCCAGAGTGTCCGCTCGCTCGGCACATGGGATTGCGGTTATCTCCGACCCACCGCGCGGATACAATATACCGCCTCCTCTTTTGGTCAGATGCTGGTGAATCTGTTTAGCTTCATCCTCTGGCCCCGGAGCAGCCGGCCCGCCATGCGGCGCCCCTTTCCCGCCACAACAGAGTTTCAAAGTGTTGTCCCAGACACAGTTCTCGAGCGTTTGATCATGCCTCTGTTCAGCTTTGCCGGCAGATATATCCCTTGGCTTCGTGTTTTACAGCAAGGTCAGACCCAGCTTTACATCCTTTACATTTTGATCATTGTGGTCGTTTTGCTTATCTTTGGTTCGATGGGAGTTAAATAATGATTGATAAAATAATCCATATTCTTTTATTGCTGATTCTGCCGCCGTTGCTGCTCGGTGTCATTAACAGGACAAAAGCATGGTTTGCCGGTCGCAAAGGACCGCCTTTGCTGCAAGCCTATTACGATATTGTCAAGTTGATGCGCAGGGGCATGGTGATCAGCCGCACCACCACCTGGGTTTTTGTTGCCGGCCCTGTCATCACACTGGTTGCGGTTGCGCTGGCAGGCATGCTCATCCCTGTCAGCAGTTTTAACGCGCCGATCTCCTTCACTGGCGACCTGATTTTATTTGCCTATCTGTTAGGCTTGGCGCGGTTCTTCACAACCGCCGCCGCCCTGGATACCGGCTCTCCCTTCGAAGGAATGGGCGCCGCCCGCGAAGTCACCTTTGGGTGCCTCGCTGAGCCAGCACTGTTTTTCGCCTTTTTAGTGCTGGCGAAGATCTCAGGCGCTCTGAACCTGAACACTATGCTGCACAGCCCAGCCCTTGGATTCTCAGCCGCGCTGGCCGCGCCGCTGCTGCTGGTCTCAATCGGATTGTTCATTGTTCTGCTGGCCGAGAGCTGCCGGATTCCAGTGGATGACCCCAATACGCACCTTGAACTGACCATGATCCACGAGGTCATGGTCCTGGATCACAGCGGTCCTTTGTTAGGCATCATAATCTATTCGTCAGCACTCAAGCTCTACATCCTCGGCACACTTCTGCTGCATCTGATCACCCCGTTCGAAGCAGGAGTGGCCTGGCTGAACTGGCCGCTGTTCGTTCTGGAATTAGTAACCCTGGCGGTTGTGATCGGTGTCATTGAATCAGTCATGGCCCGACTGCGCATGTGCCATGTCCCTTATCTGCTGGTATCATCGCTGCTATTCTGCGGCTTCGGCTTTATCCTTTTAGTGAGGTATTATCAATGAACTATCTGCTTAGTACAGTTCTTGTCACTCTTCTGATGTTGAACCTGTTTGCTCTGGGGAGCAGCCGGATACTGACAGTGACCCGCGTTGTCGCTTTTCAAGGCATCCTGCTGGGCATCATTCCGCTGCTGATGCACCCGCATCTGACGCTCCCCGTGATAGTCATGGTCATTGTCACGATTACCATTAAGGGTGTCGTTATTCCGGCTGTCATCATCCACGCGCTGCGCGATGTTCAAATAAAACGCGAGGTCAAACCATTGATCGGCTTTCTACCCTCAATCATAGTTGGCTCAGTCGCGACCGCCTTTGCTCTCCTCTTTGCAAGGCAGCTCCCCCTGGCCGCGCAGCACTACTCCACGCTCTTAGTTCCAACCTCGATTGCAACGGTCCTGATCGGATTCATCATCCTGATCACCCGCTATAAGGCCATCAGCCAGGTGATCGGTTATCTGATGCTGGAGAACGGCATCTTTCTCTTTAGTATGTTGCTGGTTGAGGCAATGCCGCTGATCGTGGAACTGGGTGTGATGCTTGATCTGTTCGTCGGTATCTTTATCGCCTCTATCATTATCAATCATATCAATCAGTCGTTCTCCTCTATGGATACCCGCCTGCTGGTTTCACTTAAGGAATAATTTATGGCATATTTAATGATTTTTTTCCCGCTTGTAATGGCGCTAATTGCTCTGTTGATTCCCTCCAACCGCCTGCGGCCTTGGCTGCTGCCGCTGACAGCTGTGGGCTACTCAGCCCTGACAGCATTCGTGCTGACCCACCCTGCCCTGATGAAGAGCTCGCGCTGGCTGATCCTGGACCCACCCGGGCAGATCGTGCTGCTGGCAGTCGGAACCCTGTTTCTTTTCTGCGCTTTTTACACTGTGGGTTACCTTCAATACCGGCAAGAGCGCTCCAATCGCGTTTTCTGTGGTTGTCTACTGGGCTTTCTGGGAATTATGAGCATCATCGTCTGGTCGCACCATCTGGGTCTGATGTGGGTGGCGATTGAGGCCAGCACGCTTGTGACCGCACCGCTGATCTATTTCAACCACACCCAGCGCAGCATTGAGGCAACCTGGAAGTACTTGATAATCGGCTCAGTCGGCATTGCGCTGGCACTGCTGGGAACGTTTTTTCTCGCTTATGCCTCGCTGCAAGCCGGGCTCGAAACCTCCCTAACCCTAGAGGGGCTGCTGCAGAATGCCCCGCTGCTTTCCAAGCCCTGGCTGCGCGGGGCCTTTATTCTACTGCTGGTGGGTTATGGCACCAAGATGGGGCTGGCACCAATGCACACCTGGAAACCGGAGGTCTACGGCGAGGTGCCGGGCGTGGTCGGAGCAATCTTTGCCGGCGGTGTGACCAGCTGCGCGTTCCTGGCAATCCTGCGCATCTATCAGATATCCCTGGCCGCCGGAGAGTACGCATACATTTCGCGCTTACTGCTGATCATCGGGTTTTTCTCAATGATCGTAGCCGCTCTGTTTATGGTCAATCAACGCGATTTTAAACGTTTGCTGGCCTACTCCAGCGTTGAACACATGGGCATCCTAGCCATCGGACTTGGAATCGGCGGACCAGCTCTGTTCGGCACGTTGCTGCATGTGATCACCAACGGTTTAACCAAAGGGGTGCTGTTCCTCTCCTCAGGCAACATCCATCGCGCCTATGGCAGCAAAACCACTGATCTGGTCAGCGGCGCGATGCGCCTTCTGCCTTGGTCCGGCACGCTCTTTTTAGCCGGATTTATTGCCATTACTGGCTCGCCACCATTCGGCCCGTTTATCAGTGAGTTCTCTATCCTCACTGGCGCATTTACCAGCGGACGCTTTGTGACCGCCGCCCTCTTTCTTGTACTGCTGCTCCTGGTCTTTATCGGCATGGGCGCAACTGTGCTAAAGGTGGTTCAGGGGCGGGTGCCGGCAAATGTTGCCACCACCTCTTATCGCGATGGGTGGCTGACTGTTGCCCCTGTTGTGATCCTGATGGGCATGGTTCTGCTGATCGGCTTGTATATCCCCGCGCCGCTCAGCACCTTGATTAAGGACGCGGCGGGCTTTTTGGAGGGACGGCCATGAAGCGCGCTAATTCCTTCTTTGCTAACCTGACCAACGGCGAGTCGCTCCCGCTGAATCAGATTCCAATCCTTTCCTTCGACAGCTTTCGGCAAAGCCTGCTGGCGGGCGTTGCCGCCGGTCAACGGGTCTCAGCACTGTTCGCCGAGTCAACCGCGCAGCCGGATCTCACCCGCCTGTATGTTGTGATGGCCGATGACGAACAAAATCAGCTTTACGCAGCTCTGACCCACATCCAAGGGGATCACTTTCCCTCTCTGACACCGGATTGCCCACAGCTCCATTTGTTTGAACGCGAAATTGCCGAGCAGTTCGGCTTAAAACCAATCGGCCACCCCTGGCTCAAACCAGTGCGCTATCACCACTCCCAAACCGGACGAGATGCCTGGGAGCGCCCAACCGAGCAGCCCATTCTACCGGGGGTCTGCGATTTCTTCCGCGTTGAAGGTGACGAGGTGCATGAGGTGGCGGTCGGCCCAGTCCATGCCGGCATTATTGAGCCCGGCCACTTTCGCTTCCAGTGTCATGGCGAAAATGTCTTCCATCTGGAGATTGCCCTCGGATTTCAGCATCGCGGCGTGGAACAGGCGCTGGTAGGCGGGCCCAACAAACGCTCCATCCATTATGCCGAAACGCTTGCCGGAGATTCAACGGTTGCACATGCAACCGCTTACTGTCAGCTGCTCGAGGCCTTAGCACATTGCCAGAAAACCGCCCGCGCCCAGATGCTGCGCGGGGTAGCCCTTGAACTCGAGCGCCTGGCCAATCATGTCGGCGACCTCGGCGCACTCTCCGGCGACGTGGGCTTTCTGCCGACCGCCAGTTACTGCGGACGGATTCGCGGGGATTTTCTCAACATGTCCGCCCTGCTGTGTGGCAGCCGCTTCGGACGTGGGATGATCCGCCCCGGCGGAGTCGGGTTTGATATTGATGATCGTCGCGCCGCTGATCTGTTGCAGCGTCTGGATCAGGCGGAGAAGGATACCACCGTTGCCATCAACCTGCTCTGGGATACCCCCTCGGTTATGGCCCGTTTTGAGAACACCGGAGCCCTGCCGCAATCAATAGCCATTGAACTTGGTATTGTCGGACCAGCCGCCCGGGCTGCCGGGCTGCTGCGTGATGTCCGGCATAACCAGCCCGCCGGCATCTTCAGGTTCTCCTCAATCCCGGTTTCAACTGGCGACACCGGCGATGTATTCTCCCGCGCTTATGTTCGCTGGCTTGAGATTCAGCGCTCAATCAAATTTATCCGTGAGCAGATCGCAACCATCCCGGCGGGCCTGCCGCTGGTCCAAGTCAACGCGCTGGCCCCTGAAAGACTGGCCGTCACACTCAACGAAGGTTGGCGCGGTGAGGTTTGCCATGTTGCCATCACCGATAAACAGGGCCGCTTTAGCCGCTACAAGGTTGTTGATCCCTCGTTCCATAACTGGTATGCGCTGGCTTATGTCCTGCGCGATCAAGAGATCTCGGACTTTCCGCTTATTAACAAGAGTTTCAACCTATCCTATTGCGGACATGATTTATGATACCTTCAAGAATGATCTCTCACAGAGTCCTAGCGCAGCATAGCCGCAACCAATTCTTTATCTCTCACAGAGGCACAGAGTTCTCAGAGTTGTTTCAGAGTTTCCACCAGCAAAGACTCAAAGGCGTAAAGTTCGTGCTCGACGTTCCCAGTTTTCCACATTTTTCACCTCTAAGATTTTTCACCTTAAAATATTCTCTCAGTGCTGCGAAAAGTTCAGCTACTCTCTGTGTTCTCTGTGCCTCTGTGAGAGATAATAAACGTACAAAAAAAACACGAATATGAATGATAGTAGTACAGAGTTCTCGAAGTAGAGCAAGCATCCTGCTTGCTGCGGAGTTTAAACCGTAATGGAGTAAAAGAAAGTGGCGAGATGCCGATATTTTTAAAGTAGCACAGGCGTCCCGCCTGTGTTGGGCGCGTAATTCACAGCCGGGACGGCTGTGCTGCTTTTCCTCTACTCCTGAAAAACAAGACAACAGGATTAGCACTCTGAGAACTCTGTGCCTCTGTGAGAGATAAAAACATGAAAGAGTTGAGTGATTCGCACCACCTCAACCGATAAAGGACAACTATGCTTAAAATAATTCTCGCCCGCTTACAGCAGGGCCACCACACCATCAAATACCCGGATGGTCCACCGCCGCAATTGCCTGACCGATTGCGGGGATACCCCGTCATCAACGCCGACAAGTGCCGACAAGGCTGCCGTATCTGCGTGGAGCTCTGCCCAACCGGAGCGATCTCTGTCACGGAGCAGCACCCTGCCATTGACATGGGAAAATGCCTGTTCTGCGCCGATTGTGTCCCAGCCTGCCCTGAGCAGGCACTGACGTTTTCCGACGGCTATCAATTAGCCGCCCGTGAGCGTCAGGATCTGGTGATCGCCGGCGCCCAGGCGCTTCCCGCTCGTGATGATGCGCTGGATAAAGATTTACGGGAGCTCTTTGGACGCTCATTAAAGCTGCGTCAGGTCAGCGCTGGCGGATGTAATGCCTGCGAAGCCGACATCAATGTACTCAACACTCTGGCCTGGGATCTGAGTCGCTTTGGCATCCAGTTTGTCGCTTCGCCGCGTCATGCCGACGGCCTGCTGGTGACCGGACCTGTCACGCAGAACATGAAAGAGGCTCTGCTGAAAACCTACGCAGCGATCTCATCACCAAAAATCGTTATTGTTGTCGGTGCCTGCGCCATCTCCGGCGGACCCTACATCAACCATGCGGAAACCTGCGACGGGGTGGCCGACATCCTGCCGGTCAATCTGTATATCCCCGGCTGTCCGCCGCATCCCCTCACAATCCTCGATGGCCTCCTGCGTCTACTCGGACGAGGCTGACAGCGGTATCCCTCCAATCTTTAATCCTACTCCTTCAATGAAACCAGAACTCCTATCACCAGCCGGCTCTTATGATGCGGCTCTGGCCGCCTTCCAATACGGCGCCGATGCAATCTATGCTGGGCTGCCGCAGTTTTCCGCCCGTGCGGATGCGCGGAATATCTCAACCGACGAGCTGCGGCTGCTGGCAGCTTACGCCCGAACCTTCTCCCCTGCCAAGAAGATTTATATCACACTCAATACCCTGCTGCTGGACCATGAGCTGCCACGCGCCTTTGAGCTGCTCGACCAACTGCGCGAATTCCAGCCCGACGGTTTGATTGTGCAGGACCTCGGCGTTGCCCGGATGCTGAGAGATTTTTTTCCCGCCCTGCCGCTACACGCCAGCACCCAGTTTGCGGCACACAGCCTCGATGGTGTTCTGGCTCTCAAGGATCTCGGGTTTAAACGCGTTGTGCTGGCCCGCGAACTCTCACTGGCGGAGGTCGCGCGCATTGTTAAACACAGCGGTATTGAGATTGAGATATTTGTGCATGGCGCCCTCTGCTACAGCTACAGCGGTCTCTGCTTGTTTTCATCACAGACCACTGGACGCAGTGGTAACCGCGGCCGCTGCGCCTACTGCTGCCGCCACTCTTACAGCTGCGCAGACGAGTACGCTCACCCATTCTCTATGCGGGATCTGGCCCTGCTCCCCATTCTGGAGCAGGTGATTGCAACCGGGGCGCACTCACTCAAGGTTGAAGGGCGCATGAAAAACCCGCTCTACGTTGCCAGCGTCACAGATGCCTATCGACGAAAAATAGATTCAACTCTCTCCCCCGGCGAGGAGAAAACAGCTATAGCGGATATGCAGAGCGTTTTCAGCCGACCCTGGACACAGCTCTACGCTGAAAATATTGAGCAGATGCCCGAGTCAATCATCGATCCCACAACCGTTGGCCACCGCGGCACGCGGATTGGCCGCGTGATCTCGGTTTTCAAAGCCGAGGATGACCGCCGCTGGCTGCGCTTTAAAACATCGCGGGAGCTGGAGAAGCATGACGGCATACAGATCGATATCGCTGACAGCGAGCGCCCCTTCGGCTTCTCAATTAAAAGTATGCGCCGCCGCGGCGAACAACGCGAGCAGGTGGTGATCCCATCCGGCAGTGATGTGGAGATTGAAATCCTGGATGCCAGCCCGCCATTGATCAGTAAGAACGCCAAGGTCTATTGCTCCTCTTCGCAGGCGGTCCATAAAAAATACCGCGTGGCGAGCGTTCGCGCATCCGAGCTGAACTCAGGGAGCAAAATCGATATCACAGTCACGCTCAAACCAGATGAGTTGTTAATGCGGGCAAATATCCCTGGCGAAGAACCGCCGCTGGGCGCGGAGCATTGCGAGGCAGTCAAGCTGGAACCAGCCAAGAGCCCGGAGCGAACCACCGCCAGCGTGCGCAAGGGCTGTGACAGACTGGGCAACACGATCTGGTCACTCAACGAATTGACCCTGAACGACGCTGACCAGCTCTATCTCCCACCCGCGATTCTCAACCAAGCCCGACGCGAGCTGACCGACAAACTGGAGATGGCCCAGCTTCTCCGCCGCAAGGTGCGCGCCGCCGCGTTTGAACAGAGCCTGATCGCTGAGATTCCTCTGTCAGCATCGGAAACCCTGCTGCCGGAGTTCACCCTTAAAACCCGCATCGACACACTGCTCCCTGAAGTGGAGTATCTCCAGAAGTTTTCGCGAATTGTCATTAACATTGGTCACAGCTCACCAGTCAGCGCCATGGCGGCTTTGAAACAGTGGCAGGGGCTGATCACTGAAAACCAGTCACTGATGCTGGCAACACCGCTTATCTCGCGCGGAAAAGAGTGCGAAGGGCTGGAACAATGCGTTCACCACCTCATCGCGCAAAACTTTATTCTATGGGAGAGCGCCGATCTCGCTGGCTGCCAGCTCCTGAAGCGCCAGGGAATAATGCCGCTCTCGGCGGACTGGACGCTCTACTGCGTGAATCGCCTGGCGGCAGCGGAGCTGAAACGCCTGGGCTTTGCGTCCCATGTCATCTCGCCCGAGTTGATTGATCTCAATGCGCTTGCCCCTCTAACATCGGATGGCTGCCAGCGCGAATACCTGATCTTTCAACACACCCCGCTCTATATTTCCGCAACCGCTCCAGCACTGGACAATCGTCCTGACAAGCGCGCATTCGAACTGATTGACCGCAATCAGCGCAAGCTGACAACCTGCCAGCAAGGCCGGGAGTGGATCACCACCGCCCAGGAACCGATTGACCGCGAGGAAAAAATCGAAGAGGCCCTGAGTCACGGAATCTCCCGCTTCCGGGTTGACTGGTCGTGGAGCGACTACTACACGCTCCGCACTGCGAAATGCACCCGCGTTGCAAACTTTGTCGATACGCGCCGCGCTTTATAATGCAAACCATGTGCAAATCTTGCCGATCGGTGTAGTAGCCGCTCTATGAGCGGCATTGCATTTGCCGCCCGGTGTAGTAGCCGCTCTACGAGCGGCATTGCGCTGCGATTGCATTGTCGCTCATAGAGCGACTACTACACGCGTTGCACTGCGAAATGCACACGTCGCACTGCGAAATGCAAACCGCGTGCAAACTTTGCCCATCGGTGTAGTAGCCGCTCTATGAGCGGCATTGCGTTTGCCAATCGGTGTAGTAGCCGCTCTATGAGCGGCATTGCATTTGCCGATCGGTGTAGTAGCCGCTCTATGAGCGGCATTGCATTATAATTGCGCCGCACTTTGCATTATGTCGCTCATAGAGCGACTACTACACGCTCCGCGCTGCGAAATGCACCCGCGTTGCAAACTTTGTCGATACGCGCCGCGCTTTATAATGCAAACCGCGTGCAAACCTTGCCAATCGGTGTAGTAGCCGCTCTATGAGCGGCATTGCATTTGCCGCCCGGTGTAGTAGCCGCTCTATGAGCGGCATTGCATTGTGATTGCGCCGCACTTTGCATTATGTCGCTCATAGAGCGACTACTACACGCTCCGCGCTGCGAAATGCAAACCACATGCAAACCTGCACTGCACTTTGCATTATGTCGCTCATAGAGCGACTACTACACGCTCCGCG
>Ga0265294_10004103_pt1 | contig 18307 bp, 14 predicted proteins | sample MunlanPumphouse3_FD_192504 | JGI IMG/M metagenome (GOLD analysis project Ga0265294, IMG submission 192504) | Groundwater microbial communities from a municipal landfill in Southern Ontario, Canada - Pumphouse #3 | ecosystem: Environmental > Aquatic > Deep subsurface > Groundwater | place...
AAATTAGACCTTTTATAGCTTGTAAAACACCCCATAAACACATTTCATTCATAACCAACAACATATAGGCTATTTAAAAAAAACTCACCCAACTTGGGTTTATCTTGTGAAATCAGCATTTTATTCTTTCTGACCTTTGCAACAAATCAATAAGTTACAATTATGGATGTCATAACAGTTGAATCAAAAGCCTTTAAGGAATTGGAGGCTAAGATTAATGCTATTGCAGATTATGTTCTTAATAAGCAAGAAGCGGATAATATAAATGAAGATGAAATCTGGGTGGATAGTTATGAGGTCTGTACATTCTTAAAAATCAGCGACAAAACATTGCAAAGACTTCGGGTATCAGGAACAATTGCTTATTCTAATATTCGAGGACGCTATTTTTATAAAATCGGCGAGATAAAACGAATGCTGGAAGAAAGGCTGATTAAAAGTAATTCGGAATGTCTAAATGACTTGGTAACAAATCACAGGCTATATGTTAAGGAAAGAAGAAATCTTAGAAAGAACAAATAACGGGTTGAATGTTTTCAAGCATTATATCACCTGTCAATGGCGTGTCGGGCGTAATTTCTTTAATCCTTTATATGAAGACAAAAAGGCTTCATGTAATATATATTTCGACCGGAAAAACGGAGTATACAACCTGAAAGATTTCGGAAATGATGAGTACAGCGGGGATTGTTTCTACTTTGTCGGTAAACTGAAAGGATTAAACTGCAACAATACCATTGATTTTGTAGAAATCCTGAAAAGCATAAATCGTGATTTATCGCTGGGGCTATCGGAAGATACAGAAATACCAATCCAATCAATCCCGAAGCCAACTATACCCATCCTTCCCGAAAAGAAAACCAAGCCATACAGTTTCCAGGAACAAAGATTCACCCAAAATGAATTAGAGTATTGGGAAAAATATGGGATAAACTCGGAGCTATTGGAACAATATAAAGTTTGTTCTGTTCGGGAGTTCAAAAGTGAAAATTCCGATAACAAGCCGTACTCCATTGCTTCTTCTTCGGCAGAACCGATATTTGGCTATAAGTCCAAACGCTATATAAAGCTATACCGTCCGTCTTCCAAAATACGATTCCTGTATGGCGGAGATATCGGCGATAATTATTGTTTCGGACTTGAACAACTGCCCGCCAAAGGCGATACGGTCTTTATTACCGGCGGGGAAAAGGATGTCCTTTCCCTGGTAGCTAAGGGTTTCCATGCAATCTGTTTTAACAGTGAAACCGTAAACATTCCGGCAACAATCATTCATAAACTGTCATTCCGGTTCAAACATATCATTCTACTTTATGATGTAGATAAAACCGGGCTTGAGAGTTCTTCCAAACATAAAAAACAGTTGGCAGAATACGGCGTAAAACGCCTTCTATTACCACTTTCAGGAACAAAAGAAGAGAAAGATATATCCGATTATTTCAGGCTTGGGAATAACCGTGAATCGTTTCTGAAACTCTTCCTTGATTTTTTAGATACTCTATACAGCGATACTATGACTATGCTGAAATCGTGCGAAATAGACTTTAATAATCCTCCGGCAAAAGCACAGGAAATCATATCTGCCGGGGATGTACCACTGGGTACACAAGGAAATATCCTTTGTATCACAGGCGGTGAAGGAACTGGGAAAAGCAACTATGTGGCAGCACTGGTGGCTGGGTCGATAAAACCGGAAAATGTTCGTATAGATACGTTGGGAATCCATGTATACGAAAACAGTCAAAATAAAGCTGTTCTGCTGTATGATACAGAACAGTCCGAAGTACAGCTGTTTAAGAATGTTTCCAACCTATTAAAGAGGGCAAAACAAGCAGAAAAGCCGGAAGAGTTGAAAGCCTTCTGTCTTACCGGGATGTCCCGCAAAGAACGTTTACAGGCTATTGTACAAAGCATGGATAAGTTTCATTATCAATATGGCGGTATCCAGTTGGTTGTAATAGATGGTATTGCCGATTTGGTACATTCCGCCAATGATGAAGCCGAAAGTTTGCGGGTTGTCGATGAACTCTACCGATTGGCTGGAATATATCAGACCTGTATTGTTTGTGTATTGCACTATGTTCCGAACGGATTAAAGCTTCGTGGGCACTTGGGGTCGGAACTGCAACGTAAAGCGGCTGCGATTCTTTCCATTGAGTTGGATAATGATCCGACTATATCAGTCGTGAAGGCTCTGAAAGTTCGTGAAGGCAGTCCTTTGGATGTTCCGTTAATGCAGTTCACTTGGAACAAAGAAGTCGGAATGCACCTGTATCTTGGAGAAAAGCCCCGTGAAGAGAAAGAGAAACGGAAAGAAAAGGAACTGGTAAGCGTTACCCGTGAAGTTTTCGACCAACAAACATTTATCACTTATATAGATTTGTGCGAACAGATACAGCAAATTATGGATGTAAAGGAACGCACGGCGAAAAGCTATATCCGTTTTATGCGGGAGAAGGAAATTATCATCAAAGATCCTTCAAATCAGAGTTATTTTATCAAAGGTCATTTTTAATCGGTTATTGTCATGAATATAGATAGAGAAACATTCATCGCCTGGATGGAACGTATAATGGACAGGTTCGAAATGGCGGATAAGAAAATCGAACGATTGACAACCCAACGTAATTGCTTGGATGGTGAACAACTTTTAGATAATCAGGATTTGATGTTTCTCTTGAAAGTCAGCCTTCGCACACTTCAACGCTATCGAGCAAAGGGTATTCTACCTTACATCAAATTAGATGATGGAAGATGTTACTATAAGGCTTCGGATGTGCACAAACTGATTAGGGAACGATTTTAATTATACTCTTTCCTTCAAAATACAGTTTTAAGCATATCCACCACAAATAGATTCCATATTTCTCAATTTCAAAATGAGTTAGAAGTCCATGAGACAAATTATTCCTGAAATTGACATCTATCCCATTTTGTAGAAAGGATTCTATTTCATATAGTATTTCTTCGTCAATCACGCCTTGAAGCATCGGGAAAATTACACCTAAAGAAGGAGCCTCTTGACGTTTTTTCTCTAAAGTAGTTATGTTTCCCTTTGTGATTTCAGCAATATTATGCAAAGCATGCTCTAAATATGGCATTAGGATATGAGATGCACTTATAAAGTCTTTATTTAAGCCTGCGGCAATTCCTTTAGTCCAAAATATCAAGTTTTCTTCTTCTATATATACTGGTTTTTCCTTTTGCAAATAGAAATAGATAAAATCCTCTTCCGATTTTATATTTGACCATTGATGAAGATTGATATATGTCCATATTGCGTACAGCCTTTTTTGTCGAAAATAAATATGAGCTTCTGTTTTTAATGACTTCTCTGACTCTGCTACGCCTACGACATTTCCCTTTTTATCTAACTGATTGTGTCCAAACATAGAAGACACAGGGCTTGCCTTTCTCACTGCTGCTTCATAGGAACTGACTCCTTCCGAAGTCATGAAAGGAATTGAAAGCATCAGGTTAATTGTGTCAATAAAATTACCTATAGTGATTTTTGAAACGGATTTTTCTACACTTTTAATGAAATCATCAGAAAGTTCTATTTGAGTTTTAATACCGCAGAGAGAAAGCATATCCATAAAATCAGACTTTTCTTGTAGCAACTTACCTTTTATCCTTTCAAACTCTTCTGGTGCTTGATTTTTAATTTGAAAAATTTCATTATATGCATTTTGGTAAATATCAACTAAATTCGGATAAAAAGTATTCGGCTCTTTATTATTCACAGTGGCATCTGCTTCATTTTCAAAACATAAAGCCATTTCTTTATGAAACATCTGCTTACTTATTACTTTAAGTGAGCATTGGGCTTTTATATACTCTCTTTTTTCGGAATAATTACCGTCAATCAAGCTGTTTTTTTGACATTCAATATAATTGCATAATTTTTCAAGTTTTTCTACAGGGTATGATTTTTTTATAGAATCAACAACTCTCTGAATCCAAAATGGATGACTAAATTTATCGTTAATTGCAGATAAGATATCTTTCAAAAAATCATCAGTATTAAGAATCTTGATATCACGAACTGTAATTGAGCGGATTAAAAATTCAATCTCACCAAATAACTGATAAGCGACAAGATAATTATTTGATATTATTACTTTTATGAAACGTTTATCTTTCTCAAATCTACAAAGAACATCACTACAGCGTGATTTCACTTCTGCGTTTTCAGAATTGTTCCATTCGTGAAATAAAACAAGCTTCCGTTCTTCCTCTGTTAGGATTAAATCTTTAATTTGATTTGACTTGTGGAAATCCGTCAGATTTGTCATGCAAATTTTATGTAATAATTCAACAGCTTGTTTTTTATCCTCAGTCTCAAATCTATTAGGATGAAGAAAGCATAGCAATTTAGAACCATGCAAGTCTTTCGGAACTATAATTTTGTTTTTTACATCTGTACTCATTGTCTATTATTCTACATAAATAGCTTTTACGAAAAGCACCCGGCGTCCCCACCGGGTGCTAACCACAAAAATCCTCAATTACGGATAGCATAAAATCTATTCATAATGGAATTTTCTGTGGTAAAGATACGGAATTTCAGATTATTTCCTTGATTTCCCTTTCTTTTCAGGGAAAACGAATACAACATTGAACTGGTCGTCAAAAGCCAGTGAAGCATCGAAAGACTTCCTGGCTTTACTCTTGAAGCCTTTTATTAATCCGGTTTTCTTGGCTGTTACCAGTTCCATAACCTGTTTGTCGGATAGCTGCTTATCGCTTTTATTCCTGAAAACGATTAGCCCACAATCGGTATTATCACATTTGGCAACTTTCGGATACAGCATAATTTTACCTGTTTCGCATTTCGGACAGATTAAATCCAGCTGCGTTTTTAAGGTGAGCTGCATTCCTAACAGTTCGCTGGTTATTTGTGAAGCATAAACTTCGGTACTTTTATGGAAAGTATCGGGATTCATTTCCCCGCTTTCTATTTTGGAAAGGGCATTTTCCCACATCCCTGTCATTTCCACGTCTGCGATTTTCTTGTCCCGGACTATATCGTAAACCGCCAGTCCCTTTTCAGTCGGCACAAGGGCTTTCTTCTCCCTGACAATATATTGACGAGTAAAGAGAGTTTCGATAATCGCTGCCCGTGTCGCTGGCGTACCGATACCGGAATCCTTCATGCTGGCTTTCAGTTCGACATCTTCCAGTTCTTTCCCTGCGTTCTCCATAGCCGATAGCAACAAACTTTCCGTATGCAACGGTTTGGGCTTAGTCTGCTTTTCCAGCAACTCAATATCGGAGAGAGCTAAATTATCACCTTCTTTTAATGCTGGCAAAACGGTATTTTTTTCGCCTTCTTCTTGGGTGTTGAAAACAGCCCGCCATCCGGCAGACTTTATTACTGTTCCTTTCACTGCAAAAATACTGTCGCCACTGGTGAGAGAAATTGAAGTAACTTCCTTGACACACTTTTGCGAAAAAGCTTCCAGCATCCTTCCGGCAACCAGTTCGTATATTGCTTGTTCATCCGCCTGTAAACTGCCGGGCTTATTCTCGGTTATAATCAATGCGTGATGGTCTGTAACTTTTTTATCATCCACTGTTCGACGGTTCAGATTACTACCTTTCATTGATTTTGCGTAGCCGGCAAACCGGTCGTAAGTATCCAGCAGGGAAATACGTTCCGGTATTTCATAGAAAACGTCCTGTGATATATAACGGCTTCCGGTTCGGGGGTATGAAATCAGCTTGCCTTCATACAGTTTTTGTGCAATAGACAGCGTTTTATCTGCGGAGAAATTAAGTTTTGTATTTGCCTCCTTTTGCAAGGTGGTAAGGTCATACAAAAGCGGTGGTTCCTGGTTCACTTCCTTACATTCCACCGATTCAACCTGCACCTGACCGCTATGCTTTATCATTTGCAGCTTGCCGATGGCAGGTTGCTGGCTATCGAATTTTTCTTCTGAAAGGGCTGAAAACTTGATGCTGTCTTTCCCGGTTTGTAATTTCAGTTGCCAATACTTCTGTTGAACGAAGTTCTTGTTCTCAAGATAACGGGAACATATCATCGCCAGCGTGGGTGTCTGTACCCGTCCCAAAGAATATGTCCCCCTTCCGGCAGCTATACTTAACGCTTGGGAAGCATTAATACCGATAAGCCAATCTGCTTCGCTTCTTGCCTTTGCCGACCGGAAAAGGTTATCGTACATTGTCCCGTCCTTGAGATTCTGCAATCCTTCCCGGATGGCTTTATCCGTCAGGCTACTTATCCATAAGCGAACGAAAGGTTTCCGGCAATCAAGATATTGGTAGATATACCTAAATATCAGTTCACCTTCTCTTCCGGCATCAGTCGCAACGATAATCTTATCGCACTGGTCGAATACTTCTTTGATAATCTTGAGTTGCTTAACCGTTCCGCTATCTGGCTTATATCCTTTGTCGGTTTTTACCTGACGGGGAATAAGCTGGAACAACTGCGGTAGTATGGGTAAATTTTCCCGCTTGAAGTTTTCGATTCCGTAGGTATCAGGCATGGCAAGTCCTACCAAATGACCGAACGCCCAGGTAACGATGTATCCGTTACCTGAAATGTTCCCGTCATTCTTTTGTGTTGCTCCCAGTACGGTGGCTATATCCCTTGCCACACTGGGCTTTTCTGCTATTACTGCTATCATTATATAATTGGATTTTTGTGGTTAATAATTATTTCATTTTGCGACCTTGCGACTTTTTAGGCTTGTCGGGTTTTTGTTCTTCTTTCTTCTCTTCCTGCTTTTTCTTCTGTTCCCCGGTAGGTGTAGCCTGTCCGGGCTTCAAAGGTTCTTTCGTATGCTTGGTCGCTTCGTTCGTTTTGCCTTCGGAATTGACCGCTACCTGTGTTTTATGTTCGTTGGCAGGGGTTATTTCTTTGGCTTTCTCTTTCGCTTTATCAGGATTGAATTTGTAGAAATCCAGCTTCCCTTTTTCATGGTTTACCTTTACATAGGCATTATATTCCTGCCCTTCTTTATCTTTCAGCCCTTTCACATAGATGGTTTTATCCGCCCGCAAATCAGCCTGCTGTTTGTCGGATAATTCCACTCCTGCAAGGGATTTGGGAATACGCACCCCTTCGGGCTGGTCGTTTCTTTGCTGTTGTCCCTGCTGCTGGGTTTGCTTTTGCTCTTTTTCGGGAAAGATAAATTCAAGGCTGCGTTTTTCCGCATTGACCTGAACGAAGGCAGAAAACGGTTTATTCTTGGCGGAAATCATATTTTCAAGGAATACCGCTTTACCTTCCATCAGGGCAGCTTTTTGTTTTTCATCCAGCTTAACGCCTTTTATTTCATCAGGGAGTTTGAGGGACGAAGCCTTCATGGATACAAGTTCATTGGTCTGTTTGTCGATACTGATAAAAGAAGGTACAAGTTCACCTGTACGGTAGTTTTTTACATCAACAATCCTACCCATGTTTCCGGTTTCCCGGAGATTCTTTTTGTCTTCATCGGTAAACTGGTGTCCAAAGAACGGACGGTCAAGTTCCGGTTCTTTACGGATACCATGAATAGCCAATACCACATTCCCTTCACTGTCTGGACGAAACGAAAGACGGGCATCCGTTTTCATTACCATTGACCCGAAGTTGGCTTCAATCGGAAAGGTTGAAGGCGACTTATATCCCCGCAACATAGGTTCTAAAGCCTTTGATTTTTCAAACTGTTCTTTGGTGATACCCAGATTTTTCAGGTCGTCCCAGTTGATTTTGTTAGGGTCGATGAAATACTTATTCGTATCGGGCTTCTGTTCCTGTATTGTGGATTCTTTCGGATTTTCCACTTTCAGGTCTTTAGGCTCAATACGGATTTTATCAAGCATTTCATCCGCAGCAGGTGTCGAGTTCTTGATATTCTCCTGAATGATTTTTACTGTCCGTTCGGTGTCTTCGGGTGCTACTTTGAAGAAACTGAAACGGGTCGGGTCTTTTAGCTGGTTGAAAAAATTCTTCAAGAAATTTTCAAGTGCGTTACCCTGCTTATCCACTTTCAGGAAATCGTTGTTATGTTCCTGCTTCGGCGGAACGGTTTGCAGTTCCCCGTTTTCATCAATACCTTTTACGGCATTAATCGTTTTCTTTTCCTTGTCAAAGACAAGAAGAATGTCCATCATCTGTTCATCAGAACCGGACTTGTTGTTTGAATCTACATCCATAACTTTAATTTTTAATGGTGAATAAAAAACTTATCGAATTAAAAGTAAGGATGAAATAGTTTACATATAGGAACGTGGCGTTAGGTGTCGCAGGTTGGCTTCATTTGACCTATGTTTCTAGTATACAGATTAGTTGGCATGCAACAATATCGCCAAGAAACGATGCATATCTAAATGCTTTTTGTATCTTTGCTATCTCGTTACTCACGACATTTTTATTGTAATAAAGCATAAAATATTGATACTATGGTACTACCAAAAATACAAGAGATTGTAATTAATGAGTTCTCATTATACAAACTCAAATCTGAAATCGTTCTTGATATGAACGATGGTGTATTTTGCTTAGCAGGAGCTAATGGGCTTGGTAAATCTACATTCATCAATATTCTATCTTATGCTTTGACAGGAATTGTTGTCGATCCCAAAAAGAATTTTTCTTCGGTAAATTCCATTCCAAAATTCTTTAAGAATAATGAGAAATTTGCTTCGTCTTATTTTAATGGAAGGATTGATGAATCTAAAAGGGATTTAGCTGACGTATCAGTCAAGTTTAGTATTTCTAATTTTATCTATCAGATAAAGCGTAATTTTTTTGATGCTTCTGGTTTAATTGAATTTTCAAGAGTAGATATGGAAACGGGAGAAGAAACAATAGACCAGTCTTTAACTTCCTATGGCTTTTTATCTCAATATAAAGATTTTTTTGCTAAAGATATTGGAGTGACCACCTTTGAGCAATATGTTTTTTTACAAAATTTTGTCCTCACTTTTGATGAAAGTAAAAAACTTATTTTTTGGGATGATTCGATAATGAATCGTGTTCTTTATCTATTCTTCGGAATTGATGCTCAAAAAGCGGATGTAGCAGATGACTTGAGAAAAAAAATAGCCAAGCACGAATCTAATATGCGAAATCTACAATGGAGCATAACTCAAAATTCAAGACTTTTAAAAGAATTAATGTCTACAGCCACAGTTAATTCCGAAAATTCAGAAATAATTGAAGCAACAATTACTCAATTAGGAGAGAAAGAAGAAGAGTTAATCCATTTACATGAAGCAATAGAAATAAATCAATCACAGACAAAAAGTTGCGAACTCAATATCAGCAATCTATCGTTAAAAGTATCGAATCTAAAAAAGCAATATGATGAGGCTTTTAACAATATGTATAATGTAGATATTCCTATTGAAAAAGACCAACATATAGTAAATATGCTACGTCATATTTCAAAAAGAATCTTAAACAATGAAGATGTCACACAGGACTTTGAGGAACTTAAATACCGAATAAAATCTGTAAGTGAGAGTCTTCGGTCAAATGTAAAAAACAACAATATTGAGTTATTAAAATCTATTGATTCAGAAATTCAGAAACTACAAAATGAATTAAATGAGTTAATGCTAAAAAAAGACCGTTTAGCAAAAGAATTTATTGAAACAAATACTCAACTAGTGGAATCCACTAATTTTATTGAAAAATTCAAAACAGAAAATGAAAAAATCATTATCCAAGCACTAAAGCTAAAAGATGACGACATAAACAAACGAATCGAAGCTTTAAAAAGTATTATTAGCAAAGACGAATTAAAAAAAGAAGAAGATACTAAAATAAGAGACCAAAGCAAAATTGACCTTAGTGTTATAGAAAAAGAAATTCGAAAAAATTATCATAATGCGGAAGAACGTTTTTTGCCCATTTTTAAAGGATATGCTAACAGTTTTATTGGACTAGATATTGATGTAGAGCTAAAATCTTCCAGCAAGGGGATTGGCTTGGTGTTAAAAGTAAACAATACAGAACGAACCGAACGCTTTCAATTATCTGAAAGTCAGCAATACTTTATCGATATCGCATTACGATTTGCGTTGATTGAGTTTACATCATCACCTAATGCGTTCATGTTGATCGATACTCCGGAGGGGTCTTTGGATATTGCGTATGAAAGTAGGGCGGGGAAAATGTTCGCTGATTTTGTCTTAAAAGGATATGATGTTGTTATGACTGCTAATATAAACTCGTCTCAACTTCTATTGCAAATGGCAAAAAAATGCAAGCGAGAAAAAATGAAAATTGAACGAATGACTAATTGGACTATATTATCGACTGTACAACAAGAGGAACAAGATGTTATAGAAACCGCATTTAATAATATAGAGACTGCATTAGATGGAAACAATTAACCCTTTTGCAATATACGACACCTTATTTGTTGGAAATAAATTGCAACGATATATTGGAGATTTTAATTCTTCAGAAGTACAATTGTTTTGTTACTTCTCCTGCTTATTATCTCTGTATGAGGGTAATCCAACTTCTTTTTGGGGTTACAAATTTATAAAGAATGATTTAGGAGTTCCTCTTTCAACTGAAGTGTATACTGCACTTGATTGCTTACTTGTAAATAATGAATTAGAAAAGGCAGATAATTACTACAAAATCACTAGTGAAGGGAAATCAAAATGTGAAGTATTATCCGAGTTTGGCAGGTTTGAAAATAGGAATAAATATTTGGAAGCTTCATGTGAAAGTTTATTAGCTCTACCTATAGGCTACATTAGAAATTCTATAAATAGTGAACCTATTGTAAGAGCAGCAAATAATTCAACTGTAAGAACTTTAGTTGATGAAGAAAATGGAGCTATTGCGCTATTATATGAACAATTTGAGTTGTTAAAAGAAGCCATCGACACTAACGATTCGGATTTATTTGTACCAGCTGTTACATGGCTAAAATATCTTCAACTACCAAAAGACGTGAATCAGGATGCTTAATAAAGAACGAGACATTAAGGCAATCAGAGAATTCTTGTCATCGGATTATACATCTTGTATACTCGATGATTATGGAAGTGCTGGAATAAATAATTTGAAGGTGATATTAGAAATTATACCAACTATTTTTAAATTTGTCCATCTCCGAAATTTCTCATCAGTTACAATTTTTAAATCTGATAGTTTTAACCTGTCAGAACGATTTTCTAACTGCTCAAATATTCAAAATTTTTCACATTTAGGAAGTTTTAATAGTGACAATTTAGTGATACAAGTTAGGAGTCTTGATGAAGTATTAGTTTCTACTTCTGAAATAACAGTAACGGATATCGTACCTACGGACTTTGTTTATCAATACACACCCTTGAAAGAACAATTTTACACAAAAACAACAACTTGTGAGTTACCTCAGGTTCCAGGAACAGATAGTTGTTTTGCTATTTCCACTTTCAAATCCTTAGAAGAAGCTTTATATCATTATAAGACAACAGTTGTTAAATGTGCTGATTGTCTCCATATAAAAACCGCATTGCATTCTGATGAACGTATATTCTTTAAACCTCATCCGGAATATTTGTTAAGAGATTCTATGGTTTACTTCTTAAAAGCTAGATTAAGAGGAGAAGGATTAGAAGTAAGACCAGAACAAGCAGTAGATACATCGCATCCTGTGGATGTGAAAGTAACATGGGGATTTACAAACCATATTGCTCTTATCGAAATTAAATGGTTAGGTAAATCTTTGAATAGTGATACTCAAACTTTCACATCGAATTATACTGATAGCCGAGCTAGGGATGGTGCAAAACAGTTAGCTGAATATTTAGATGCAAATGCCATACAAGTACCAAATCATAATACAATGGGATATTTAGTGGTGTTTGACTTAAGGCGTAAGTCGACTAAAGAAGATACAACTCAAATAGATATAGCAAATGGTCATTGGTATGAAAACAAAGAAATAACATATAATCCTAAATATCATGATGTTAGAAAAGATTTTGCTCCTCCAACAAGAATGTTCATAACCCCTCAATGTATACCTAATGAAAATTAACGAGGAGTTTTTACTCAGAGACAAAAATGTTTCAACTGCCGGTGACACAATTAATATGTCTAGGCATAGATGGTATTATTATAAAGAAGGTTTTTCTCCATCCTTAGTAGAGAGTGCTATTGAAACCCTAGGACTAACGTCTTCTGATGTTATAATTGACCCCTTTAATGGGAGTGGAACCGTGACACTTACCGCAGCGATGAAAGGGATAAAATCCTTTGGCTTTGAAGTAAACCCTTTTACTGCTTTTATAGCAAAAACAAAAGTTGAAAGTGCTAATATAGGAACATTTGACAATGTATGCCAAGACGTTTTGGCAGGAGTAAATAAACAAAAGAAATCACCTCTTCTTGCATTTTCCACTTTTTCAGAATATTCGAATAAGTCAAAATGGCTGTTTAATGCTGATATTTTGAATTCTTTTGAAGGAGGAATAACAAGGTTGAACAAAGTAGATGATGATAATATAAAAGATATATTGAAATTATCTTTAATAGGTTCAACAATGGACAACTCTAATGCACGAAGAGATGGTAAGTGTTTAAGGTATAAGAATCATTGGGAAGAATTAAATTTCGACAAAACCTCTTTTATCAAATCTTTGGAAAAACGGTTGCTTGCAATTCGTGAAGATTTAATAAATGAAGAAAAGTTGACAGATCCCAAAATAGTTTGTGGAGACTCAAGAACTATTATAGAGCAAGAACTTACAGAAAAATTTTCTCTTTGCATAACCTCTCCTCCATATTTGAATACATTTGATTATACAGATATTTATAGGCCAGAGCTATTTTTAGGACAATTTATAAATTCAATGAGTGAGTTATATGATTTGCGTTTAACAACTGTACGTTCACATGTTCAAGCGAAATGGAATAAACCCAATCAAAGTAATTTTGGAACTCTTTATGATGTTGCTTTAAGAGAAATTGTGCAGAGACGAGAGAATTTGATGCATAAGGATATACCCATTATGATTCAAGCTTATTTTGAGGATATGCAAAACATATTATCTACCCTTAGAAAAAATGCTAAAAATAATGCAGAACTATGGCTTGTCGTTTCTACCTCTGCTTATGCTGGGATTGAAATTCCCGTAGATATGATTATCGGGGAAATCGGGAACAAAGTTGGGTGGTATCTAAAAGATATAGGCGTATTAAGATATTTAAAAAAGAGAAAAAGCAAATACAGTAACGAAATCAATCAATTGCGGGAAAGTGTTGTGATTTTTACTGCTTCAAAATAACTAATACCCTGTGTTATTATTGCAAAGTAACACAGGGTATTTAATTTTTATTCCTCCTTCACCAAATGCCGTAACTCCGGGTCGCTTTTGATGCGCTCCATTTCATCAATGACAATCTGTTTTACATCCTGCTTTATCCGATCATAATTGAGTTGGATTTGCTCTTTCATCAAGTCGTTGCCATCTGCATCCCGGAAGTCGATAATCTCCGGTATCTTTTCATAGCGGGCAGTTTCACGTTTTACCTTCTCGTTATCCACTACAATTTCAGCGTGGAAAATCTTTTGGTCTATCCGTTCATCGAAATTATCACTGACCGCACCCACAAACATCCCTTGCGTAAGATTGGATATTTTACTAGCAGGTATCAAGCTATCCATCTGTGTACTGATTGATGTTGATTTATCCTGACGGTTGATTGTCATAGACTGGCGTTTCTGTAATATCTTCCCGAAACGGTCTGATAATGTTCTCGCCGTTTCACCGACTACCTGACCGGAAAAGATGTTTCCAACTGTATTTTGAATTACCTTACTTTCCTTATCGCCATAATCCCTTGTTAGCTGGCTGTAATCCTGAAAACCCAAACAGACCGCCACTTTATTGGAACGGGCGGTAGCTATCAGATTATCTAATCCCCGGAAATAAATGGTTGGCAACTCGTCAATGATAACCGAACTTTTAAGCTGTCCCTTCTTGTTAATCAACTTCACAATACGGCTGTTATATAATCCCAGCGCTGCCGAATAGATATTTTGACGGTCGGGATTATTGCCGACACAAAGTATCTTCGGTTCGTCCGGGTTGTTTATATCCAGTGTAAAATCATCACCTGTCATTACCCAGTACAATGCCGGGCTTATCATCCTTGACAATGGAATTTTTGCCGATGCGATTTGCCCCTGTAACTGGTCTTGGGCTTGTGATTCCCACGCATCCATGAAGGGACTTAAATAATTCTCAAGTTCCGGGTAGGAAGTCAGGATAACGAATGTATCTGCATACTTCCGGTTCAAGAACTCTATGGCGTGCGGGAACGTGCAATACTTTCCGTCCTTATATATCTTGAGAAACCAAATAATCGCAGCCAGTAAGATAATCGGGGATTCCACAAAAAAGTCGCCCTGCTTCTGAATCCAGCTTCGGTTCAGGTTCAGCATAATGGTGTATGCCGATTCGTAAGCATCCGATATGTCTGTCATAAATGCCGGATTGATAGGGTTACATCTGTGGCTTCTGCGTGGGTCGTCAAAATTGATAACATAGAAGGTGGGCTTTACCTTATAAGCATCCGAATGGTTCATCAGGTGATTGTATGCGATTTCCGATAAGTCAGGGAACTTATAATCATAACAATAGAGTGCAAAACCCTTCTCTATCTGTTGTTTAATGTAATTATTTACTACTGCGTAGGATTTACCACTACCGGGAGTTCCCAGCACAATAGTAGCCCGGAACGGGTTTACCACGTTTATCCATCCCTTATGTTGTTTCTTCTTATACCAAAAACGTGATGGAAGATTCACTGAATATTCATTCTCCATCAAGCGGGTTTCCTGCATGAAGCTTTCGTTCTCCAAATTGAAAACATCGTCCATCATATTGTTTTTGAGTAGCCGAGACATCCATACCCCAGCGACCAATAAACATAAGTATCCGCCAGCCATTGACAGGATATAAAATGTAGCGTTCGCCGAAAGTGGTAATGGTAGATACAATAACCACCAGTTCAGGAAAAACAGGATAAAACCAATAACAAGGAAAACATAAATCTTTGTCCATGTTACTTTTTCTTCCTTCACTCCTTTTGTCCCCAAACAACTCAAAGCAAGGAATATCACTGCGAATACCTTTGTTATCAGGATATGGCTGAATAATCCTGCGGTTCGCTGGAAGTTTAATAGTATCTTATCGAGTACGCCGATATTGATACCCCAGTTTACTATCGACTGGTAACAAAACCAGTAAATGTTGATTACCACAAATAAAATACTGATTGCCCGCATAAAGTCCATGACTTTGGCAAGTCCTCTTAAATCATCTTCATTCTGCATAATTGATTATTTTTTAGATTATTATTACATCTGCCGTCCGTAACGGCGTTTTTTCTTTTTCTTGGGAGTTGGCGGGGTTTTATCATTTCCTGCCGAAGAATCGCTGCCACCGGGCAGGATACTGAAAAGGCTTCCGATTGTAGATTCCCCGTTTTCAGATTGCTGTTCTGACGGCACGAACGGTTCTGCCGAAGGTGTGAACGGTTCTTTCGGAACAGCTTGTTTTGTGTGTCCCTCGTTTACATGGGATTCTCTAAACAGGTCATTAAATACATTGGCTGAAAATTCCTTTCCTAAACGAGAGCCGTTCAGGACGGCTTTGTTTTCGTGGTCGATAAAGGTTGCACCATATATGCGCCCTTCCGGGTTTTGCCGGAATACGACTTCAATTCCTTTATCTTTCAGGTTCTTTTCAAATTGTTCCTTTGAGCCGGAAGCTTTCAACGCTTCGCTTACCCGACCTTTGACATTGGCTTTCAGTTTACCGTCTTTCCATTTGGTGGCTGCTTGTTCTATCCTGCGTTCCAATGCTTCATAACCGACCGACTTACCCAGCCGGGAAGACTTTATGGGATTACCCAGCTTTTCGCCTTTATCATCGGTTGCAGAATAGACAATACCATTATACGCCTTGCCCCAGACTTCGCCTTTGACTTCTTCCGCCCGTACATTATACAATGATAACAGGGTATTCAGTTCCCCGATGCTTTGGAACTGGTAAGTATTTACCACACCTTTAACCGTATTGGAAAGCTGGTGCTTTACATCACCCGCAGCATAATCGACCTTTCGGAACTGGTAGTGTTCCTGCTGTTGTTTCTTTTCGGCAGGATGCAGACCATATTTTGCTTCCAGTTCCCGTGTAATATCCTTGCTCCGGCGGTGTTCAAACTTATCATTCAATTTTTTGCCGTTCTCGTCCACCCGCAGGGATACGATGTGCAGGTGGTGGCGGTCGATGTCTTCATGCTTGTAAACCATGTAGGGCTGATTGCCATAGCCCAGCTTCTCCATATATTCCTGTGCAATCTCCGATAGCTGTTCATCCGAAAGTTTATCGTCCGGGTGCGGATTCAGGGATATATGGATTATGGGTTTTTCAGTTTTGATGTCTTGGGGCAGGTGCATTTCAAAACTTTCCATGCAACGCTGGATGTTGAAATTACCATCTTCACTTTCAAACATCCGGTTGCTGAAAAGTACCTTGCCTTGTTCTTCATCAACCTTATTCTGATTGTAAGCCAGCGCACCGAAAAGCGAACTACCCACATTTATTTTTGCAACCATTTGTCTTCAAATTCCTGTGTGAGTTCGATAATTTTCCGGTTTAATATCACCAGTTCTTCGGTCGCTTTTTCCAATTTATAGAGAAAAGAAAGAGCTTTCTTTTCGGTAAAATTGGTATTCAGAGCCTTCACAATCTGATTATAGTTTACGCCGATTGCCCGGAATTGAGCGTAAAAAGTTGTCAGGCGTGTGTAATAATCGACTGCTGCCTTATCAATTTTTATCACTTTGAATGAACCGCCAAAGATTCTTTCTGTGATAAAATGTGCTTTCGTCCGCATACCGGACTGTTCAAAGAGAGCCAAAAAACGGGCATGGTCGGTCGCATTGAAGCTGACCGAATACCGGAAAACTGCCGGGTCTATCTTTGGCTTTCGTCCTTTGCCACCGGATTGTGGCACATTCGTTTTTTCTTTTCCCATACCATTATTCTTTAAAGGGTTTACGACTTCGGAGTACAACCCATCCCGGCTTGTCCGGGCAAGGGGTTCTAAGCTGCTGAAAGAATTTCAAGCTGCTGAGGACACACCTTGCTATTTGCACGGCGCAAATAAAATCCGTCATGGGACGGATTAGCAGTTAGCAATAAGATGAATGAACTCCGGGAAGCTATTGAACGGATACCTTTTTATCGGTTCAGATAAGATTCCGGTGCAAAGTAACAGGGATTAATTATGCTGTGCCATAGTACATTATAGGACAAGCAAAGCCATCTAAAGCCATACGAAGCCACTTTCAAAAACGAACGGTTTTTCTCCATTTATTTGCGGTCAGAATCAGCATTAAAATAGATAAGTAAAGCGGTAAATACCGATTGAAATACCGGAATGAATAAAGACTGTTTTACTGATTTCAAGAAAGCAAGAAATACTGAAATCAATATTTCTAACTATCAATAAATCAATACGTCTGCAAGTCAATAAAGACGGATTGAATTACAGATAACAATATGAAAATCAATACTGCCTGAAATAAAGTAGTTAATCAATAATGAAGTAAAACAATAAGTATGAATGAAGTAAAAGAGAAAGCCCTACTTCCTGAAAAAGAAAGAGGGCTTAAAGAAAGATGGCAACGACCTACTCTCCCACAATCATGCAGTACCATCGGCGCAGTAAGGCTTAACTTCTCTGTTCGGAATGGGAAGAGGTGGAACCCTTACGCTATAATCACCTTAATAAATCCAGCCAGGTGGAACACCTGTATAGTGTCCTCAGGAGGGGATTTTTCAACCCCATTCCCCTTAGTATACAAAGTATACCAACCATTTAATGGTCACGAGCGGTTGAGCATTAAGCCAACGCTATTACTAGAATAGTAAGCCACTTAACAATAGTAGCTATGTCTAGAGTTATCGATACATCTATGTTCATCTTGTGTATTTTTTTAATGGGTTTATAAAAAATACACCTGACTGAATCGCGACAAAGATAAGTAAATTATTAATTCTCTTAAAATCAAAGAAATGAAGAAAGAAACATTATTCGTAGCCTTCTCCACCCAAAAAGGCGGGGTCGGCAAAACCACTTTCACGGTATTGGTGGCAAGCTATCTCTATTACCTGAAAGGCTACAATGTAGCGGTTGTCGATTGCGACTACCCGCAGCACAGTATCAGTGCCATGCGTAAACGGGACGGTGAGCAGGTAAACAACGATGCCAATTACAAGGTGCTTGCCTTTAACCAGTTCAAAGCATTGGGAAAGAAAGCCTATC
>Ga0265294_10004104_pt1 | contig 18306 bp, 13 predicted proteins | sample MunlanPumphouse3_FD_192504 | JGI IMG/M metagenome (GOLD analysis project Ga0265294, IMG submission 192504) | Groundwater microbial communities from a municipal landfill in Southern Ontario, Canada - Pumphouse #3 | ecosystem: Environmental > Aquatic > Deep subsurface > Groundwater | place...
TTTTTATAAAAATCTACTTCAAACGGTAAAATAGACAACATCTGATCGACGTATTTCTTAAACGATTTAATGCGATATTCTTTCCACGCCCAAATTTTTGGCGAAATATAATATGTAACCGGTATGGAAGTTTTCTTTTTCAGAAATTTTGCTATTTTTAAATTGAAACCCGGATAATCTATCAGAATCACCACATCGGGTGCAAATTCTACAATATCTTTTTTGGATATTTCCAGATTTTTCAAAATAGTTTTGAGATTCAATAAGACAGGAATAAACCCCATGAAAGCCATTTCCCGATAATGTTTAACAAGTGTGCCTCCTTCTTTTTGCATAAGATCGCCTCCAAAAAAACGAAAACTTGCGTTTCTATCTTTTTTCTTAATTGAGTTCATCAAATTTGAAGCGTGTAAATCGCCTGAAGCTTCTCCGGCAATAAGATAGTATTTCATAGGTGATTTTTTGTTTTTTCGGTATTTCGTTTTTTCGCTGTTCCAGCTTATCTCTCAACAATTTTACATTAGCAATCACAGATTTACATTTTGAAAACCTCAGTTTTTCTTAGATAAGTTCACTCTGAAAACCCTCAATTGCTAATTATTAGTCTTTTTCCACCCTTTGTCCCTAAAGGGAAAAGCCTAATAATCAGCTCTCAGCCAAAGTCCCCTCGTAGGGGATTTAGGGGCAGGGAGCAGGGTAATTGACTTTTCGGAGTGCACTCTTAGTTTCAATTTTCAATTGTTATTTCTTGGCTACTATGTGAGAAATATTTCTTATTATTCCGATTTATTGAGTGCAAAACGGAACCGATACTTCGCTCCGTTCAGTATGACTGTAATAAAGGCACGTTTGCGCGAAAAAATCGTCTTGTTGTCCATTCTTTTTCACGTGTCACTTCATTGACTTCTGTCCTCTGCCCTCTGTCCTCTGACTTCTGACCACTGACTGCTGACTGCTGACTGCTGTTCACTGCTCACTCACCTCCACCTCCTCCCAATGTTTCAACTTAGCCATTGTTTCATAATCCGTCATATCTATTTTCACCGGCACAACAGCAGCATATCCATTGGTAAGAGCCCATTCATCAGTTTCACTGTTATCTACTTCCCAATTATCGAAATTTCCTCGCAACCAAAAAACATCTCTTTGCGCAGCATCTTTCGATCTGAAATATTCATTTATCCATTTTCCTCTGGTTTGTGATGTTATTTGAATACCTTTTACTTCTCCTTTGGGAACATTTACGTTTAAACATACACCTTTGGGCAGTCCTTCCTTCAAAACTTTTTCGGCTATTTTGGTGGCGATAATTCCAGTGTATGAAAAATCAGCTTCCATGTCAAAATCACACAATGAAATACCTACGGATGGTATTCCAAAAATAGCTCCTTCAATGGCTGCTCCCATTGTTCCGGAATATATAACGCTAATTGCCGCATTGGAACCGTGATTGATTCCCGAGAAAACCATATCGGGTTTTCTCTCCAATACATTCATGGCCAATTTTACACAATCAACCGGCGTTCCGTTGCAAATATAGGTAGTTACACTCTCTTCTTCTTTGTACAAAAAATAACGCAATGGATTGATAGAAGTAATAGCACTTGACATGCCGGATTGAGGTTGGTCGGGAGCAAACACAACAATGTCTGCTACTTCTTTTAGATATTCTGTTAGAGTGCGAATTCCTCGTGCACGAAATCCATCGTCGTTAGTTATGAGAATGAGGGGCTTTTTCTTATCAGTCATATTATTTAAATTTTCAAATTGCACAAAAATACTAAATTATAAGGATTTTCGTTTACTGAAAAATGTTATATAATAGTTAAATCGGAATAATGAGAAGCATAAAACTGACTTTTATATTAGGTTCTGTGTTGAAATATTGTGTACCTTTACACTCATGAATTAATAAAAAACGATTAATAGAAATGAAAAAAACAGCTCTTTATTTGCTTTTAATGATTTTTTCATCGTTTTCCTTCGCTCAAGAAGTGAAACCTGTGAAGAATGTGATTCTTATGATACCTGACGGCACTTCCATTGGAGTTTATTCAGCCGCTCGCTGGTATAAAGTTTATAACAACATGGGAGATAATCTTCATCATGATCCCTTTTTTACCGGAACCGTTTCTACGTTTTCATCAAATGAACCCATTGGTGATTCTGCGCCAACAACATCAGCGTATATGACAGGAGTTCCCTCTCGTGCGGGTTGGGTTGCTACATATCCTCTCGTAGACCCGGGTAATGATCTCTATCCACTGGATTCAACAATGGCGTATCAACCGCTTGCTACCATTTTAGAGGCATCGCGTATTGAAAAAAACAAAGCAACCGGATTGGTTGTAACTTGCGAATTTCCTCATGCAACTCCTGCTGATTGCTCAGCTCATCATTACAATCGAGGAAACTATAAGGCACTTGCACCGCAAATGGCTTATCAAAATTTAGATGTAATGTTTGGCGGTGGAAATGGTATTTTAACCGATGATATCAAACAACATTTCATGAACACGGGTACAACTCTTATTCAAGATGATCGCAATGCCATGCTCAGTTATAACGCAAACAATCCTGTTTGGGCACTTTTTGGCGATAGAGCATTACCTTTTGATATCGATCGAAATCCTGATAAAGTTCCATCATTGGCAGAAATGACTCAAAAAGCACTTGATATTCTTTCTCGGAAAGAAAATGGATTCTTTTTGATGGTTGAAGGAAGTCAAGTGGATTGGGCGGCACATGCAAATGATCCTGTTGGGATTATTACCGAGTTTCTTGCTTTTGACGAAGCTGTGGGTAAAGTGATGGATTTTGCCAAAAAAGATGGCGAAACTGCCGTAGTTATTTTATCGGATCATGGGAATAGTGGTTTCACTATTGGTGAAAGAGGATGCAAAGGTAAATCATTGAGTCATTTATTTGGACCGGTTTCAAAATTCAAATTAACTTCATCGGGTATTGAGGCAATCATTATAAATACTAAACCCGAAAACATAAAAGCAGAATTTAAAAAATATACTGATATTGACCTTACAGATGATGAAATGAAAACTCTGCTTTCGTCTAAAAACTACAAGAAGGGAGATTATACAGAAGTTGCAAACAATCCCAGCCTGCAAAACAACATCAAAAACATAATGAATTCGCGTATGTGTTTTGGTTTCACTACCGGGGGACATACAGGAGAAGAGGTTTTGCTTGCCGCCTATCACCCTGATGGACACGTGCCTATGGGACACCTTAAAAATACCGATATAAACGATTATCTATTTAAAGTTTCGGGCTTGAAAACACCACTTCCGGAAATGACGCAACGAATTTTTGCAAAACATACGGATGTTTTTGCCGGAATGGATTATTCAATCGAAAACAGAGAAAGTGATATTCCTGTCTTAATTGTGAAAAACGGAAAAATGACTTTGGAGATTCCGGCTTTCTCATCTGTTGGAAAATTAAATGGTGAATCGTTTGATTTAGGATCGGTTACGGTATATATTGATAAAAATGATACGTTTTATTTGCCGCGAGATATGGCAGATAAGCTGAAATAAAACACAAGATAATCTACTAATAAAAAACCCCAGATCTTTCGGGGGTTTTTTTTATATTCATAAATTTAGATGAAAAGACTATTACTCAATATTTCCTTGAAAGGAGATTGACTGCCTGTCTCGGTCTTGTACATTTAACCGAGCTGTGCCATTGTCCCACAAATCGAAAAAGAGCGTAAACGGACGAGACGTATCTTTTGTGTTAATTGTTACAAACCAGTTTCCGGCTTTCTTACCTTTTTTAATTTCATACTCAAAATTGGTACTTGTAAATTTTATTCCTCCTTCTCTCGGATCCATTGGAGCCGTGTAAGCTCTTCCATAAAAAGGCAGATATGCCACCACTGTATCGGGCGAAACTTTTACGTCGTAATAGGGAGAGAGATAAACCGATTTGTAATTTTGAGGATATGCATAGGTTGCATTGAATTTAAAATCTAAATTCGATATTTGATCATTCAAAAGCTCCGCTTTTTTTGCTTTCTCTATGGCTTTTTGAGTAGTGCCACAACTAAACAATACTAAGCTGAAAGCAATAATAATATGGATAAAAAATGTGTTTTTTAGTTTCATATAAACCTCCTTTGTATTAAAATGCTAAACTAAAGTATTTCTGTTCTATTTATAAAACACCTAAAAGAGCCTATTTGTTATAAATATTTTTACAAAAATAGAGGATAACCGATAAGATGAATTATGTAAAGTAATAAAAGGACGAAAAAAACAACGACAAACGAGTAAACTTGCCAGTTTGAGCTTATGTGGGAATAATAATGAGCCACGATAAATGAAATTAAAGCAATAATGGTATAGACAAAAAATTGTGTTTCTCTCCAATAGATAAAATTCAGAATAAAACTACTTGTTATAATCAAAACTACAAATGATAAAGTTTTATGCGTTAACACTCGTTCGCGCTTAAATATCTTTATATCTGCAAACAAAAATATTGCCGACAGCAAAACCAACAATCCAATCCCGTTCCACTTCATCAAAGAAAAATGAGGTAGCAACAACTCTATTTTTTCAAAATAGGTAAAAGGAGTGATGAACGATTGTAAATCATCGAAAATGAAATAAAGACCTGCAACATTCCAAAAAACAAGGATAGAACCAATAACGAGTGCGAAGAAAGATTTTATTCTGAAACCATGCATCGAAACTTCACCATACCACCATAGTGGCAACAAAAGTATGGCATAAACCTGAAAAGTGGCGGCTAAGCCAATCAAAACTCCTGATTTAAAGGCAAAGTTTCTTGGAGAGTGATGCTGATAAGAGTGGAGTAAAGGGAAAAAAGCAAAGAGAATAAAAATTACACTTACATAATCTGGAGACATCGGTAAGAAAAGCGGATGAACACTGAAAAGGAATACCAGTAACGAAAAAGGGAGCGTTGTTCTAAACCTGATTAAGCTAAACCTAAGATTTAACTGAGAAATAGTGTTTGCAATTATGAAAATTGAAATAGTGCTTGCACCAAGTGATATCCAAGGATTTGAAAAAAATGGAGATAGTAAATGCCAAATGAAACTACTTGAATGTTCCAGAGGTTGAATTTCTGTTGTCAAAAACAAACCCAACCGCATGAAAATGGCTAAAAGTGTAATCACAAAAGGTGTGAAGCGAGACTCTACTATATTTCTCTTAAACCTTCGAACAGATTGATTCATGAAAAAAAGTATTTTATGAACTAAAGATCAAATCCAATGTCTTTGCGATAGTACTTTTTGTCAAACGTTATTTTTTCAGCAACTTCGAAAGATTTTTTTAATGCATCGTGTTTATTTTCGCCAAACGAAGTAAGCGCAAGCACTCTGCCTCCGGCAGTGTAGATGCTGCCTTCTTTTGTTACCGTTCCGGCATGAAAAACCAAGGTCTCTTTTATCATTTCTAAACCCTCAATTTTTTTATCCTTTTCGTAAACCTCGGGGTATCCACCCGACACCAACATAACAGTGGCTGCACATCGTTTATCAATTGTTAGCAATTTTTCGTTCAGATTACCCTGTGCAACTCCTTCTAAAAGATCCACAAAGTCTGACTCAATACGCGGAACCACTACCTCTGCTTCCGGATCTCCCATACGCACGTTGTATTCAATTACATACGGTTCGTTATTCACATTTATCAGTCCAAAAAAGATGAACCCTTTGTAATCTATTTCTTCTTTCAGTAAACCTTGAACGGTCGGTTCAATAATTTGATCTTTTACTTTCTTCATGAAAACATCATCGGCAAACGGAACGGGAGAAATTGCGCCCATACCACCTGTGTTTAAGCCGGTATCTCCTTCACCAATGCGTTTGTAATCTTTGGCAATGGGTAAAATTTTGTATGATTTTCCGTCAGTAAGTACAAAAACAGAACATTCAATACCCGAAAGGAACTCTTCTATTACAACAGTTTGACTTGCCGGACCAAACATTCCGGAAAGCATTCGGTTTAAAACATCAATCGCATCGATACGCTTGTTCAGAATTATCACACCTTTTCCGGCAGCCAATCCATCTGCTTTCAGCACATAGGGTGGCGACAATGTTTCTAAAAACCGGAATCCTTCTTCAATGTTTTCTTTGGTAATACTTTTATATTTTGCGGTAGGGATGTTGTGGCGGACCATAAATTCCTTTGCGAATTTTTTGCTCCCTTCAAGTTTTGCACCTTCTTTTGATGGACCAATTACGGGGATGTTTTTTAAATCAGAATCGTGCAGAAAAAAATCGTAAATACCGTTTACAAGCGGAACTTCAGGACCCACGACAACCATTTGAATTTCTTTTTCTAACACAAATCGTTTAATGGCAGAAAAATCAGTAGCCATAATGGATACATTTTCTCCCACCAAGTTTGTTCCTGCATTACCGGGGGCAATGTAGAGTTTATTGGTTTTTTCACTTTGTCTTATTTTCCAGGCAAGCGCATGCTCGCGACCGCCGGAGCCAAGAATAAGAATGTTCATATGCGTTGATAAATTAATTACGTTAATAAAAAATGCTTTTTGAGCGATTTTAATATGTCATAAAAGAAAAGAAATTGCGAATTACTAATTACTAATTACGAATGATGATTCATTGATTGCCAGGCTCTTCGTATCACGAACCTTACATCATTTTTAATTTTTAACTTTTAACTTTTAACTCCTCTTCTTTTTCATCCTGAAATTCGAATTGTTCAATACTTTTCTCCAAATCCTATAAAACACAAAGCTACTAAAAAATATGGAAAGTGTTCTTATCCCTTAAGTTCTTCCTCAAAAAGAAGTATCTTTGTCAAAAATGTTTTTGGTATGAATAAAAATAAGATAACGACACTTTTCGAAATTAAATATCCTATTATCCAAGCGGGAATGGTTTGGTGCAGTGGTTGGCGACTGGCTTCTGCTGTGAGCAATGCCGATGGTTTAGGTCTTATTGGAGCAGGTTCTATGCGCCCTGAGATTTTGCGGGAGCATCTTGTTAAATGCAAAGCAGCTACTACAAAACCATTTGGTGTGAACGTTCCGTTGATGTATCCTCAAATAGAAGAGTTGATGCAAATTATAATTGAAGAAAGAGTTCCAATTGTATTTACTTCGGCGGGAAATCCAAAAATATGGACTTCGAAACTTCAGGCGGAAGGAATTAAAGTTGCACATGTTGTTTCAAGTTCTAAGTTTGCATTGAAGTCTCAGGAAGCGGGCGTGGATGCTATTGTTGCCGAAGGTTTCGAAGCCGGTGGACATAACGGCAGAGAAGAAACAACCACGCTGACCCTCATTCCACAAGTGCGCAAAGCTGTAGATTTACCTTTGATTGCTGCCGGAGGCATTGCCTCAGGCAACAGTATGATGGCAGTTATGGCGCTTGGTGCCGATGGCGTACAAGTGGGAACGCGTTTTGCATTAACAGACGAAAGCTCGGCAAGCGATGCTTTCAAAAACCGTTGTGTGAAACTTCCCGAAGGCGACACAATTTTGTCGTTGAAGAAGTTAACTCCGGTGCGGTTAATTAAAAACGAGTTTTTTCACCAAATAGAAGAGATGGAGCATAGAGGTGCCTCAGCCGAAGAGTTAAGAGAACTCTTGGGGCGCGGACGCGCTCGAAAAGGAATATTTGAAGGCGATTTGGTGGAAGGCGAATTGGAGATTGGGCAAATAGCATCATCTGTTGAATCGATAATACCCGCAAAGCAGGTTGTAATGGAGATGATGACAGAATTTAATGAAACTGCGAAACAGATGTGTAATATCGAATTTTGATAATTATGTTTTACATTATCTAAAGTATCTGTGGTGCTGTAAAAAAACGTGCTTACTACTTATCACTATCCATTAATAATTATTCATCCTCTTTTTTTTGCGTTTTATAACATGCGAAACTCACTTTTTCTATCATAAAGCGTACTGTTTCACATTTATATGTTACTTTTGTGCTGTTAAATAGAAAAAGTAAACTTCGATGTCATTATATTATATTGAAAAAACTAATTGTTAATTGATTACAGAGGACATCGCTGTAATATAAATAAGAAAAATGAAGAATTTAAGTTACTCTTTAGGCATGAGCATGGCAAGCCAACTTATGCAAACAGGATTAGAGAACCTTGATGTTGATGCTTTCGTAAAAGCATTCACAGAAATCATGAAAAATGAAGAAACATCCATGTCACTGGAAGCGGCCACACAACACATTCAGGCATATTTTAATGCAAAACAAAACGAAATGTTAGAAGTAAACAAACAAGAAGGTGAACGTTTCTTATCAGAAAATAAGAAAAAAGAGAATGTTGTTGAATTAGAAAGTGGTTTGCAATATGAAATATTAACCGAAGGCAATGGTGAAAATCCAAGCGCTACCGATAAAGTAAAATGTCATTATCATGGAACATTGCTTGACGGTACTGTATTTGATAGTTCAGTAAATAGAGGTCAACCTGCCGTTTTTGGTGTAAATCAAGTGATAAAAGGGTGGGTAGAAGCTTTGCAATTAATGTCAGTAGGCTCAAAATGGAAACTTTTTATTCCTCCACATTTAGCGTATGGTGAGCAAGGTGCCGGAAATGATATCGAACCCAACTCAACTCTAATTTTTGATGTTGAACTCTTAGGAATTGAAAAATAATCGTTTTACAATAAAATTATAATTAAGAAAAAATTAAACCTTTAAAAAATGAAAAAAATTAAACTACATGCAATTTTTGCATTCGCTATTGGAAGTTTATTGCTTGTTTCTTGTGGAAATAACGCAACTCCCAAAGCATCATTAAAAACGGATGTTGACTCTCTTTCGTACGCGTATGGCGTAAATTTGGCAGACCAAGGACTTATGCAGTATTTAGAACAGTTAGGTGTGGTAGAAAGCGCATCTAATTTAGAGTATGAATATCAGATGAAGATTTCTGCTGCAGACTCAACTGAAAGAGATAATCTTCAGAAAGAGTTAAAATCAAAAGTTGATTCATTGAATAAAACCAATGCACCAAAATTGAATGAATTCCTGAAAGGTTTGAAAGAAGCCGTTAGTGCAGGAGAGAAAAAATCAGCTTATATTCAGGGATTAAGTATTGGTAATCAGATTTCGCAACAAATGCTACCTCAATTTAATTCCATCGTTTTTGCAGCTGATACTACTCAAAAAGTAAATACCGATCAATTAATTGCTGGTTTGGTAGGGACACTTAAAAATCAACAGTTAGCCATCTCGAAAATGGATGCCGGAACGTATGTTCAAAGTAGAATTGAAGAGGCGCAAAAACAATCTCAGATGAAAAGTGAAGAAGATTTGAAAAATGAATATCAAGCAGAAATTGATAGCGCCGAACAATTTTTGAAAGAGAATGGTGAAAGAGAAGAAGTAGTTGTGCTTCCCAGCGGTCTTCAATATGAAATTATTAAAAAAGGAACAGGTGCAATCCCAACTGACACCGATCAGGTTAAAGTGCATTATCATGGAACTTTACTTGACGGTACTGTGTTTGATAGCAGCGTTGACAGAAACGAACCGGCCGTTTTTGGTGTTACACAAGTTATTCCGGGTTGGACGGAAGCATTAAAATTGATGCCTGTTGGTTCAAAATGGAAAGTGTACGTTCCTTACAGTTTAGGTTATGGTGCTGAGGACAGAGGTACAATCAAACCATTTTCTACGTTGATATTTGAAGTGGAATTATTGGCTATTGAAAAGTAAAATAACAAACAACTGATTCTCTTTGTATAATCACGTTTTTTCTAATAACAAAAAAAGGATTCTTATTGTAAGGGTCCTTTTTTTATTGGTAATTGCTGTTGGATGCATGAGGAGTTTAGGGTATATTGATGTGATGATGTGATGATGTGATGATGTGATGATGTGATGATGTGTAATGGGTAATGAGTAATGTGTGACGTCGTAGCTGTAAGGACAAAATTTTAACATTAGTACTAATCGCTAACACCCAACACCCGACACCTAATTTACTGATTATCAATCTATGACTCTTGATTCTTCACTCTTCACTCTTAACTCCTCGTTCAATAAAATAATAAGGTTGAGGGTAGGAGGTTAATCAGCGGTTACTAAGGTCTGAATACAAATACAAATAAGGTTTTTTCTTGAATGCAAAAGAAATCGGAATTCGAGGCTCGAGACTCGAAACTTGGAGTCTCGAATTTCATTAAACCCCGACTATCGAATGGCAAAATCCAATTTTTAGATACAGGATATTATTTTTGGGACAAAAATCTGGAATTGTCAAAAGTTTGTGGTAATCATCGCTATTCGTAAATCGGGCGCGAAACAGCAAAACAACGAAAAACCGAAATCACAAAATCACGAAAAAACGAAATAATCAGTACTCAGCCAAAGTCCCCTATCTGCTTGCTAACAGCTAACACCCAATATCTAACGCCTAATTACCTCAGTGTCATCAACTCTCAACCTTTAACTCTTCACTCTTAATTCCCCACCTCTTTCACTAAATACATATACACCGGAAAATGATCACTATATCCACCATGATATTCGCCTCCTACAATGGTTCTGTAAGGATAGTTTTTAAACGGACCATCGCTTTGCAACAAGAACTCTTTATTGAAAACAAAAGCACTGTTTTTTGTTCTTGGATCGGTGTAAATTTTAAACGTGCTGTAATCTTTTCCTACCAAATTGCCATTTACAACCAAAATGTCAAAGAGATTCCAGACATCGCGATAGGCCAATGTACCCACGCCTTCTTTATATAGCTTAAGCATGGGAGTAAACAAATCGTTGTACTTGAGATTTTTTGGAGATTCTTTTATTTTCAATCCATCTTTCACACTCTTGCTTACAGGGTCGTCGTTAAAGTCGCCCATCAAAACAATATTTGCATCTTTATTTATGGTCAGTAGTGAGTCGCTAACATCTCGCATTACTTTAGCAGCAGCCATTCGTTTTGGCATCGATGCCGCTTCACCACCTGAGCGAGAAGGCCAATGGGCTACCAAAAAATGGAATAACTCTCCATCAATATAACCGGAGGCTCTTAAAACATCGCGTGTAGGATATCCATTTGGCAAAATCACCGGATGAGGGAAACTTTCTGTAAGCTGAAACACATCTTTCACATAGATTAAACCAACATCTACTCCCCGTCTGTCGGGCGAGTCGAAGTGAGCTATGCCATATCCTTTGTCTTTGAGCAAAGGCATATTTATTAAATCCTCTATCACCCCGCGGTTTTCAACTTCTGCTAAACCTAAAATCTCGGGACCACCTTTTGAGCCTACTTGTGAAATAACATAAGAGAGGTTTTCTAACTTTCGGTTATATTTTTCTGTGTTCCATTTGTTCAGACCTTCGGGAGTAAACTCCTCGTCTATCACATCGGGTTGATTAATGGTGTCGAATAAGTTCTCAACATTGTAGAAAGCTGCTGATAGTCGTATATACTGTTTCTTGGTTTGTGCAAAAACCGACAGGCAAAAAATAAAGGTTATCGTAAAAATTAATGCGATTTGTTTTTTCATAATAGAGTTCATTTTTAATTGTAAGGTATGTATTTTTAACAAACATAGGAATTTATTTTCCGAAACAAGCACTTTTTTCAAATAAAAATTTGTACTTTCGTATCTCTAAGAAAAAATCACAAACGTTTAATCTTAATGCTAAATCGTGCAATCTGTATGATAGATAAAAAGCATAAATGTTTAACTTGAATTTTTTTATTAACCTGCATATTTAAAATATTATGAGTAAACTATCACGTATCATTGGAGTTATCTCGTTGTGGATACTCGGGATTTTGCCAGTTATATCTCAAAATTTATACCTGAAAGGTATTGTAACCGATGAATCTACAGACGAGCCGGTTTCCTTCGTAACTATAATTGTTTCTGATTATCCCAATCCTATCGAAAATGGAATGGATGGAGCTTTTGTTTTCAATGATTTAACAGAAGGAATACATTCCATTCAATTTATTGCCTCGGGATACGAAAGTCTGATTATTGAAGAAGAAATTATTTCACCCGGTCTCGATTTAGGTACAATAAAATTGAAACCTTCACAAAGTCGTGGTTTGTCCGATTTGATGGTGATGGATTTGGAATTGGATATGGAGAGCAATATTCAAGATATTGCCCCATTGTTAACTTCATCACGAGATGTCTTTAATAATGTTGCCTCCTATTCATTGAGTCCTGTGCGATTTAGACAAAGAGGATATGAAGGTAAATATTCAGATGTATATTTGAATGGACTAAAAATGAACGACATGTCTTCCGGGAATGTAATATGGTCACTTTGGGGTGGAGTAAATGATGCAACTCGAAACCAAGAAAACTATTTTGGATTGGAAACCGGAAACTTTGCTTTCGGTAATCTTGGAGGAGTGACTAATATAATAACCAGAGCATCTAAATTTAGACCTGGCTCACGCTTAACTTATTCAATGAGCAATCGCACCTATACTAACAGGGCAATGGTTACTCATGCCACAGGCATTATGGACAATGGCTGGTCGTTGGCTCTTTCTGTTTCTCGTAGATGGGGAGAAGGAGGTTATGTAAATGGTGTCTTTTATGATGCATGGGGATATTTCTTGGCTTTAGAAAAAAAGCTTAACGAAAAACATTCAGTTGCTTTCACAGCAGTGGGGACTCCCACCGAACGTGGTGTCCCTAATGGTTCTACTCAGGAGGTATATGATTTGGTAGGGTCCAACTTTTATAACTCTAATATAGGTTATCAAAACGGAGAAAAGTGGCGTAATGCCAGAGTGAGAGATAATCACGAACCCATAATGCTGCTCAATCATTATTGGGATTTCAATGTAGATACAAAGCTGACTACTTCAATAGGATATAGATTTGGATATAATGGATACTCTGCCATGAACTGGTATGATGCTCCCGATCCTCGTCCCGATTATTATCGTAACTTGCCCAGCTATTACGATAACGAAGGTAAGTTTGACCAAGGTAACGAAGTGCGCGAAATGTGGTATTCCGATCCGAACACACGTTACATCAATTGGGATAGACTGTACAATGTGAATTACGAAAACGACGAAACTATTACCGATGAAAATGGAAACATTTTAGCACAAGGTAAACGTTCTAAATATGTGATTGAAGACCGTCGCAACGATCAGAAGCAGATAAATGCAGCCATGGTGTTTAATACAAAACTGACAGAGATTATTAAATTAGATGCGGGTATCAACTATCGCAAAAATACAACTGCAAACTTCAATAAGATAAAAGATTTGCTGGGCGGCGATTATTGGTTAGATATTGATCAGTTTGCAGAAAGAGATTTTGCTTACGATAAAGATATTATTCAGAGTGACTTGCGCAACCCAAATCGTATAGTAAGAGAAGGCGATACGTATAGCCACAACTATGATGCTCACATTCAGAACTACAAACTTTGGGCTACAGCTACCGCCAATCTTTTTAAAGTGGATGCTTATGCCGGTTTTGAAATTGGCAACTCCTCTTTTTATAGAACGGGAAATTACCAAAAAGGACTTTTCCCTGACAACTCTTATGGCGATTCTGAAAAGAAATCTTTCACAGAGTTCGCTGGTAAAATTGGTGGAACATATAAAATATCGGGACGACACTATCTGACTGCAAATGCGGGTTACATTGAAAACGCTCCTAACTTCAAAGATGCATTTATTTCGCCACGTACGCGCAATACACTTGTTGACAATTTGAAAACCGAAAAAATTGCAAGTGCAGATATTAATTACTTGATACGATCACCGTTCGCAAAAGGACGAGTAACGGCCTATTACACACGAATCATGGATCAAACAAATATCATGAGTTTTTATGACGATTATTACAGATCATTTGGGAACTATATGATGACTAATATTGATAAGGATCACATGGGTGTAGAGTTGGGTGTAGAATTAAAACTATCGCCAACATTCACCGCCGAAGGTATGCTTGGATATGGAGAATATAAATATGCATCTAATCCCAACTATGTTCAAACTGTTGATAACACTGAGGAGATATTGGAAGAAGCTAAAGTATACTGGAAAGACTTTAGAGTAGAAGGCACTCCCATGTCAGTGGGAAGCTTAGGCATTTCTTACAATTCGCCCAATTATTGGTTTATTGGTATAAAAGGAAATTATTTTGGTAATTCTTACATCAGCATGAATCCTGTGTTACGCACAGATAGAGCTCGTCAACAATTAGACCCTGAATACATAGATCAAGAAAGATTTGGTTCGGGTTTTACACTTGACGCATTTGCAGGACTTTCTTATCGTATTCAATATAAATATTTTTTAGGCATCAATATCAGTGCTAATAACCTACTCGATAGAAAAGATATGAAGAGTGGAGGATACGAACAATTACGCGTAAATGTAGATAGAGATACAAATGAATTGCGCCGTCCCTTCGACAAAAGATATTTCTATATGTTTGGGCGTAACTTTTTCTTCAACATTAACTTTAGATTTTAATAAAAGCATACAATTATGAATAAGATAACTCATTATTTAATAGGTTCATTTTTCTTGTTGATCCTTCTGCAAGGATGTGACTACAATGATTATGACAATCCGCCTGAAGAAATTGGTGCTACCGATATTACTACTACACACACAATAGATCAATTGAAATCGATGTACACCCGAGGAGGTAAAGTGATAGAGAGTGACATTATAGTTTCGGGTAAAGTAATATCGAGCGATAAAGAGGGGAATATATACAAATCGCTGGTGATACAAGACGAAACTGCAGGAATTGAAGTGAAAATAAACTCATCGGGATTGTACAACTATTACAAACCCGGCAGAGTGGTATATTTACACGCAAACAACTTGAAATTAGGTGCTTATGGTGGCACAGTGAGTATTGGTTCTATACCTATTGACAAGAACTATGAAAACGATTTTATTCCTTACCCCGTAATGGAAAACTATATTACAAAAGGAAGAATGGAAACACCTATCATGCCTCTCTCATTAACTATACCTACTTTAAGGAAACAATATAGCAACATGCTCGTTAAAATAGAAGATGTTCAGTTTTTAGCATCTGAACTCTCATTGAGCTATGCCGATGGTAAAAACAATATTACGCAGAATCGTACACTTATTGATAACAAAGGAAATCGATTGGTGGTCAGAACAAGCGGATATGCTCGCTTTGCCGAAACAAAAGTGGCACAAGGTTCGGGTAGCATAACAGGAATCTTAACGTATTTCAATGAAACCGCACAGCTAACTATTGTGAAGATTAGCGATGTGCAACTTGATAAACCACGATTTTAATCTTAACTATTTTTTTTAATCACAAAATTGATTTAATTATGAAAACAAAAAAACAACAAATTTGGAAAAGCATCTCTTTATTAGTTTTTGCTTTTGCCACATCTTTGTTTCTATTTACAAATTGTAGTGACGACGATGACGATTTTACAGAACCACAACTAACCATTTCCGACGAAGGGCAAATTGCATTTGAGAAAGATGCAGGTTCAAAGACTATTGACATAAAAACCAATAGAGAATGGAAAGTCACCATAGAAGATGATGCTGACTGGATAGATGTTACTCCAACCAGCGGGCTGGAAGGAACAGCAACGTTAACTGTAACCGTAAAAAGTAATGATGGAGGAGCTCGCGAAGGTTTCTTTACTATTATTGCTTCTACAGAGAGAAAAACTGTAACTGTGACTCAGGCAGGTGAAGATGGTTCGGTTATTGAATACAATACTATCGAGGAAATTCGCGCCATGTATGCTGATAAGGGACAAGATGAATGGACAATTGCAGAACCTTTGAAGCTAAAAGCTGTTGTAATTTCCGATAGAGTCGGAGGAAACAGTCCATCTCTTAGAAACGGGTTTATTCAAGACGAGTCAGGTAAAGGATTAGCTTTCCGTGTAACTGAATCTATTCATGAGTTTAACATGGGTGACGAAGTAAACATTAATCTTGAAGGTGCAGTTGTTTCTGAATATGCCGGAGCTGTACAGCTTGGTTTTTCAACTACAGCAGCAAAAGTGCAAGCAAAGGATGTGGGTGTTACTCCGAAAGAGCTGACTATTGAAGAAATTCTTGATGGTGCATACGATGCAACTCTTGTGAAAATTAAAGATGTACAGTTTAAAGATTACAAAAATCTTAATTATTATGAGGGTGAGGAAAATGCCACTAATCGCACATTAGAAAATTGCAACAATGCCAATATTATTGCAAGAACTACAAAATATGCCAAATTTAAAGACGAAGCTCTTCCAAGAGGAAATGGACATATAGTTGGAATTATGTCAGTGTTTAACGGAACATGGCAACTAACTATTCGCAACTTAAATGATGTTTCGGAAATGAGCAACGACGAATCAACACGTTGTACTCCTGATGTACCACCAATTACAGGAACTAAAATAAGTGTTGCAGACTTCAGAGCTGCTTTAGTTGAAGGTGAAACATACACAGAGGATAATTATCTTGAAGGTGAGGTAATTCTAAACCCATCTGAAAAGAATACCCCTGATTTTGTGGTATACCTTGCAGATGAAACAGCAGGTATTGCATTGACTTTGTCTGACAAAGAGAATATATTAACTAAAATGCCTCTTGGAGCAAAAATAAAAGTAAATGTAAAAGACACAAAACATACTGTTTATAACGGATTAATTCAGATTGGTGCGAGTAACTCATTGAGCACTGAAAAAGTTGAAATGGTTGAGGAAACACCATCAACTCCGCTGCAGCCAAAAGTAGTTACTTTGCAAGACATTCTTGATGGCAAAAATCAATCTGATCTGGTAAAAGTTAATAACGTACAGTTTAAAGAAGTTCCTGCAAAATACAAAGGAACTCAAACACTTACAAATGAAGAAAGTAAAGAAGTGGCTGTTTACACTCGGGATGATGCTACTTTTGCTGATGAAAATGTGAAAGAAGGCATGGGCTCATTTATTGGAGTTGTAAGTATTTTTAATAACCCACAACTGTTAATTAGATCATTGGATGATTTAGCTGATATGACAGGTGAGCGTTTTGTAGTACCCTCTATTGAAACAGATGTAAATGTAATAACTTTTGAAAAAGAAGGTGGCGACAAAACAATCACTATTACTGCCAATGTAGATTGGACAGTATCGTCAGACGAGACTTGGTTGACAATTACTCCCACAAGTGGTTCAAACGATGGAGTGATAACTGCTTCAGCAACAGCCAATGCTGCTGATGAGAGAACAGCTACTATTACAATTACTGATGGAACAACTACTAAAACTATTGCTGTAGCACAAGTAGGGGCAGAAACTATTCCCACGGACAAATTATTGTTTCCAGGATCGGATTTTAATAATTGGACTACATTTACAAGTGCTTTAAGCTCTTATGGAATAACTTTCGGAAAAGAAAGTGCAACAGAAGGAAGAGATGGTTCAGGCGCAATGCTGCTTGAAGGACAGCATGCTAAAAATGATTATGTATTTACAGCCGTTGTTCCCGATGGATTTTCTGCGGCAGGCAAAACAAAGATTAACTTCTGGATAAAAGGTACTTCTGCTAAATCTCTATCGATGAATGTATATGTAGGCACTGGAAATACTATGGGTACAGACTATAAGTGTTATAATATGGATGACTATGTTCCTTATAATTCTCATCAAGTATTAGACCCTACGGATTCTAATAGTTATGCAAAAGGAGGTATTGATACAAATGGAGAATGGATTCAAGTAACTCTTGACATAAGCACAATAGCAAATAATATAAACTCAACACAGGGTGATAATTTATTTGCACTTAAGGTAGGTAAAACTGCTGCTTACGACCTTCTCATTGACGACATAACAATTGAATAACAACCCTTTATTCATTTATAAAGCAATCAATCAAGAGCGGGGAGATAATATTCTCTTCGTTCTTTTTTTCTAATCTGGCGATATTATTATGATGAAAAAAAACTATCTGAGTTTATTAATTTTGCTCTCTTTTGGACTCTTCTTTAATGCGTGTAATAGTGACTCCGATGTTGACACCAAAGCATTAGAAGTGGATCTGGTTATCGATGAAAAAATTAACTATAAAGGAGGTGAGTTTTTTCTTAGAATAACCACAACAGGCAGTTGGAAAATTGAACAACCAGCCTCTGATAATTGGTATTCTTTCTCTTCTATTGCCGGACAAGGAAGCCAAACAGTAGTTCTAAAGGTAACTGAAAACGATGATGGACAAAGAACCGGTAAGTTTGATGTTTCTGTTGGAACAGAAAAAAAGACCATTGAGTTTACACAAGACGAATTTGATGAAGAGGAAC
>Ga0265294_10004105_pt1 | contig 18306 bp, 17 predicted proteins | sample MunlanPumphouse3_FD_192504 | JGI IMG/M metagenome (GOLD analysis project Ga0265294, IMG submission 192504) | Groundwater microbial communities from a municipal landfill in Southern Ontario, Canada - Pumphouse #3 | ecosystem: Environmental > Aquatic > Deep subsurface > Groundwater | place...
TATAGAGGTTTCATAGCTCCTTAATCAGAGCTCTGGGATCCTAAAATTGCTCAGCTTCATTGAAGTTGAGTTGCAGGAACCCACTTTATGAAAAGAGCTTTATGATTCCTCTCCTGTTGGGACATTCTATTACTATGATAGTTTCTCAAGAAAATCTTTTAATAGCTTTTGTACTCCCACACTTTTATAAGGATGTGATATATAAATCTCTTCTATTTGATTGTTACTTATAACAGCATAAGCGATAGGATCATCTTCTAATATCGCAACAATCACATTGCCCTTATTAATCTCTTTAACAAATTCTTTTTCACTGTATTTTGAAAAGTTCCTACTACCCACTCCTTTTAATAAATCTAACATAGCAACATCTTTTGACAGATGCTCTGGAGCAATTTCTATTCTAATTGGTAAGGTAATTCCATGTTCTTGATAAATATTCTTCATAATAATAATATTATCTCTTTATCAATTAATACACAATAAAAATTGTTTGAATCACCTGCCCCTTTCTTGACTTTGAATTCATTGATATAATAGACTTGCAGTTACGCCGAAGTAGCTCAGTTGGTCAGAGCAATTGTTTTGTAAACAATAGGTCAAGAGTTCGAATCTCTTCTTCGGCTCCATAGTGCAGAGGTGGCGGAGTGGTCAAACGCATCGGTCTGTAAAACCGACTCCTTCGGGATACACTGGTTCGAGTCCAGTCCTCTGCATTCCCTTCTATTGCTTTTTCATAATGTTAATATATACTTTTAATAAGATATAACTTTAGCTAATTAAATTATGAGCGGAGCAATAGGTATGATTTCATTTATTGTATTTGCAACAATTTCAGTCGCAGTTGTAGGAACAGTTGTATATGTAGTAGTACAAGCGCTAAGAGCTAAGGATAACAAGAAAACAAAGTTTCAGTTCCCTACAAAAACACTTTTTCATATATATTTGTATCTAATAAGTTTCCTTACTTTAATAATTGCTCTTATTGGTGGAGCTATCGCAATCAAATCAGCCCTCGCTTACCAGTTTGGTACTCCTTTTTCATATACCTTATATAAAGGGAGCTCTTTTGAAGAGGCAAGAATGTACGATACTACAATCAGTAAAGATACTTTCGAAATATGTCCTGATGCTGAAGTGCTTACTATTGGCGATGCCGATTTCTGTTTTGACAGCCAAATGCCAAACACAGATCTAATTGTTGGTTTAACCCTACTTCTCTCTATGGGCATCTTGTTTGCCATTCATGAGTTCGCAATATCTAAGATTACGAAAGAAGATAAAAGTCAGTGGCTGGAAAAGATTTATCTTTTCGCTTCTTTAATCCTTTACAGCATTATTGGTTTAATATCTATCCCTGTATCTATATATCAGCTTACTAATTTCTTACTTCTTAAGCCTGAGAATTACTCCTACTCCACTCCCGATGCTCCTGGTATGGCAATAGGAATGGCTGTGTTGTCACTACCTCTTTGGATATATTTCTTGTCAAAGACTTCTGGGACTCAAAAGAAGACTACTAAAAAGTAGAAAGTTTGTATATAATAGTATCTTATGCTGGATTAGCTCAGTTGGTTAGAGCACATTCATGGTAAGAATGAGGTCCTGAGTTCGACTCTCAGATCCAGCTCCATTAGGTTTCAAACCTTACTAAACAAAAGGAAATATTTGACCAACCCCCTATTTCCCTATATAATACCTCTGTATATTTCCCATTGTAATAAATTGACTCCCGAGAATGATGGCAAAGGTTAAAAAAAATATAGTTTTCTTGCAATGCACTATCTGTAATAGTAGAAATTACTCAATTTACAAAGGTAAGAATGTACAAGATAAGATTGAAAGAAAGAAATATTGTAGTAAATGTAGAAAACATACTTCGCACACAGAAGCTAAAATTAAGTAATTGTTCTTTTAAATTAGGTTGAAACATAATTTGAGGGCCCATAGTTTCAACTGGTAAAACAGTGGTCTCCAAAACCACCGTTCTCTGTTCGAATCAGAGTGGGCCTGCCAGGAATATGAAAAATGTTTAAGAAAATATTAACTGAATTAAAGAAAACTAAATGGCCAACAGGTAAAGAACTACTTGTATTAACAGTATATACAGTAATTCTCTGCGCTGTGGTTGCAATTGCTATTACAGGTCTAGATTTAGCTTTTTTCAAGATCAGAGACTGGTACATTAATGTAAATATATTCTAAAAATATGGCTAAAGAGGAAAAGAGTAAAAAAGAAGTGACTAAAAAGAAGAAAGCTATTAATCCAAAAGCTAAATGGTACGTATTAAATATCCGAACTGGATATGAAAATGCTATTCAAAAAGAGCTAAAACAACGAATTGAAGCATCTGGATTAGAGGATAAGATAGTACAGATACTAGTACCAGTACAAAAGAAGATTGTAGTTAAAAAAGGTAAACAGAAGGTAGAAGAAGATAAGATATTCCCAGGATATATTTTAGTAAAAATGGAGCTTGATGAGTTAACCTGGGAGATTATCAATAATATTGATGCTATTAGAGGGTTTGTTAAAACTGATAAGAAACCTAGAGCATTACCTGAGAGTGAGATTAAGGCAATTATGCAATATATGGAAGAAGAACAGCCATCATATCAAAGTTCCTTTGGTGTTGGTGAGGCTGTTAAGATAACAGAGGGTGCGTTTGCTGACTTTATCGGTAGTGTACAAGAGATAGATCAATCTAAGGGTAAGGTAAAAGTCCTCATCTCATTCTTAGGTAGAGAAGCTCCTGTAGAGTTAGAATTCTCACAAGTAAGTAAACTTTAATATATTTGATTAATTACAATGGCAAAACCAATAAAAGCACAACTTAAAATTACCATACCAGCAGGTAGAGCATCAATGGCACCTCCAATAGGTCCTACTCTTGCTCCATACGGTATTAATGGACAGGATTTCTGTGTTCAATTCAATGAAAGAACCAAGGAGGACAACGGGATACTTACTCCTGTAATTTTAACAATATATGATGATAGATCTTTTGAATTTGAGCTTAAGACACCCCCTACTTCCGAATTAATCAGAAGAAAATTAAATCTTAAGAAAGGATCTAGCACTCCAAACCTGAAAAAAGTTGGAAAATTAACTAAAGCTCAAATTATGGAGATCGTAGAGGTAAAAATGCCCGATTTAAATACCACCGATGTAGAACAGGCCGCTAAGACTATAGCTGGTACTGCTAAACAGATGGGAATAGAGACCGAACTTTAACTTATACTAAATAAACAAATGCATAGAGGAAAAAAATATAAAGAAAGTATAAAAAATTATAATCCAACAGACACTTACTCATTAAAAGAAGGCATTGAGAAGGTTAAGAAGCTTTCTTACAGCAAATTTGTAGGTACTTTAGAGGTGCACGCAGACATTATTATACCCAAAGACAGAGATCCTAAATCTATTAAAGGTGCATATACTCTACCCCACACTTCTGGTAACTCTGATGTTAAAATCGCAGTGTTTTGTCCAAAAGAATTAGAGAAGGATGCTAAAGATGCAGGTGCAGATATTGTAGGACTAGAGAAACTTACAAAAGATATTAAAGCCGGTACTATTGAGTTCGATATCGCCATAGCAACTCCTTCAGTAATGCCACAAATTGCAGTTTTAGGTAAGGAATTAGGCCCTAGAGGTCTAATGCCAAATCCTAAGAGTGGTACTGTAACTGATGACCTTGCAGGAGCAATTAAAGAGTATAGACAAGGCAAAAACACTTTCGCTTGCGATGAAAGCGGTGTAATACACTTAAAGGCTGGTAAACTAGATATGGATATACAGGAGTTAATAGACAATGCCGAGGCTTGTATCAAGGCAATCGAAGAGGCCCTCAACAAACCTTACGAGCAAGCAATTAAGAAATTACATTTAGCCCCTACAATGGGTGCTAGTGTGAAGATTAGTTACTCTAGAGAGTAGTTGTTGACGATACATAGTAAAACATATATAATCAACCCAGTTAATCGCCTGAGAAATGTAGTAAAAAAAGTAAATCTACATGAGGCAATTAGGAAAGTATTCAAATTAATTAAATATATAAAAATATGGCAATCAGTCGTGATAAAAAGACTGAACTACTTGAGGAGTACAAAGAAATCCTTAAAAATAAGGGGGGATATTTCCTAGTAAGTTCAGATAGTATAGATACTACAACCGTTACGGGGCTTAAGAAAGAGCTAAAGGATAACGATGCTGGTTTTAAGGTATTAAAAAACAGCATTTTTAAAATTGCTCTACAAGATACAGAACAACCTGTAGAAATACAGAATTTTGATGGTGCTACAGCAGTAATATATTTTAACCAAGACCCTACTACACCAGCGAAATTAGTAAAAGAAGTTCAGAAAGAGACAGAAGTTATGGAAGCTAAGGGTGGTGTATATGAAGGACAGTTTTTAACTGAAGAAAAAGTAATGCAATTAGCAGACATCCCATCAAGAGAAGAGCTTCTAGGTATGCTAGTCGGAAGCATGAGTGCTCCATTGAAAGGGTTTATGAATGCAGTAACTGGTAATGTAAGAGGCTTAACCGTTGCCCTTAAAGGCATTTCACAAAAAGAGTCCTAATTTTGGATATTAATTAATTTATATATTTTACAAAAATGGCAGAAGATAAAAAAGTTCTCCCAGAATTAACAAAAGATGGCCAGAAAGTTTTAGAGATGGTTGAAAAAATGACCATTTTAGAATTAGCTGATCTTGTTAAGGTTATGGAGGAGAAATTTGGTGTCAGTGCAGCAGCTCCAGTAGCAATGGCAGCAGCTCCAGCAGCAGCTGAGGATGTTGTAGAGAAATCCAACTTTAATATTGTATTAAAGGATGCAGGGGCAGAGAAGATAGCCGTTATTAAGGCCGTTAGAGCTATTACAGAGATGGGTCTTAAAGAAGCTAAGGATCTTGTAGATACCGCTCCTCAAACTATTAAAGAGGAAGTCGCTAAAGAAGACGCTGAAGCTATGAAGAAACAGCTTGAAGAAGCTGGTGCTACAGTAGAATTAGAGTAAATCTCTATTAGTTAGAAATAAGAGCCACTCTCAGTAGTGGCTTTTTATTTTACTAAAGAGAACTTATGGAAAAATCTCTCAAAAACGCGTATAATCTAGAGAATCTGCTCATAAAATACAATAAATTGTCATTAGAATACATATGGAATACTCTCCTTTTACAACATGGCTTTTAAACCATGGCTTGTCCAGCCAAACCTTAGAATTACTCATAGCTATAGCAATACTGGCAACTATTGTAAGTTTCGCTAGATACCTATTTGGTACTAAGTCATACGGAGTATACGCTCCCATTATACTAGCAATAGCATACTCCTATACCGGTTTAAAGTATGGATTAGTGATAACAGCCGTAGTAATAGCGACATCCCTACTCTCCTACTCTATGCTTAAAAAGATTCGTATGCACTACATTACAAGAATCGCTATAAACTACTGCATACTAACAATTTCTCTGATACTGTTTTTCGTTTTGATAAACAGATTTGTTCTTACTCTAGACAATTTACAAAATATCCCACCACTAGCGATGATATCTATTGCAGCTTTAGGAGACTTTTTCACTAAACAGTATGTCAAAAAATCTCTAAAGGCTTCGATGTTAATTGTCTTTTCCACAATAGCTATATCTACAATTGGTTGGTATGTGATAACCAGAGATGTTATCTCTACATACTTCTCTAACAATCTATGGATAATACCGGTTCTCATACTTGCCAACATTGCAGTTGGACAATTTAAAGGATTAAGAGTGAAGGACTTTTTTCGATTCAGATCAATAACTGGGAGTAAAGAAAATGCTTAGAACAAGATTTAAGGATATTCTTGGATTAAATAGAAGAAATCAAGAATATATAAGACCATATAACCCTCCATCTGCAAAAAGGATTGCAGATAATAAAATACTGACTAAAAGGATCTTGCGAAAAGAAGGTATCAAAACTCCTGAGGTATACAAACTTATCAGAACAAAAAAGCAGTTAGAGTTCCTAGATTGGGACTCCTTGCCAAAAAGCTTCGTTATAAAGCCAAATAAAGGTACAGGTGGGAATGGAATTATAATCTTTTATGGCAAAACAAAAAGTGGAGACGCATGGATTAGGCCAAATGGGCAAACTATGAGTCAAAGAGATATAGTTCTTCATATCGAGAACATCTTAGAGGGGCGATTCTCCATGGGCTCTAAAAAAGATATTGCCATCTTAGAGGAGCGAGTGAAGACAGACCCTTTACTCAAACAGTATTCCTACAAAGGAGTCCCTGATATCCGTATAATTTGCTTTAATAAGATCCCTATAATGGCAATGACAAGGCTGCCTACCAAAAGATCTAATGGAACAGCAAACTTACATTCAGGGGCAATATGTACAGGAATCGATATAGCTACAGGTATTACTACCTACTCTATGCACATGAGTCCCACCGCCATAATGAGTGATACGTATGAACTCCTCGATAAAACCATAGATCTTAAACAGAATAAAATACTCAGTGGAATACAGATCCCCGATTGGAACAACCTCCTGGAAATAGCTCTTAAATGCCAAAAAGCTATAGGGCTTGGATATATAGGTGTAGACATTGCACTTGATAGGGATAAAGGACCCGTAGTGTTTGAAGTTAACGCTAGACCTGGACTCGGCATACAAGTTGCTAACCAAACTGGCCTTCGTTGGAGGCTAGAAAAAGCTAGGGGACTAGATGTAAAAAGTATAAAACATGGTATTAGACTCGGTAAGAATCTTTTCGGTGGGGAAATTGAAGAAAGCATCGAATCTATAAGCGGAAGAAAGGTCCTAAATATCGTTGAAAGAGTTAGTGTATATCATAAACCTGCAGTTTCTATGAGAAAAAGGAAACAAAAAATTAAAGTTGATAAAGAAATTATCAATACCTTTATGGATACCGGAGTTCTCACTTCTCGTATGACAAGCAGTCTTGCTAACAGGATAGGCTTTACAGATGCTACAAAATATTTCAAGAGCATAGAGATGCCCTCGAATTTCTCTACTCTTAAGGATGCACAGGACTACATTGATACACAGGGAAAAGAAATTGTAAAACATGAGGATATTCTTCGTCTGGCGAAAGTCGTAGAAGATGGTAAGATTAATATTAGACCAGTTATTAGAATAACTGTTAAAATGTTGGGAGATGTAAAGGATATTGAAGTTGTTATTACAAACGATATAATATATCCCCTAGTTATTGGTAGGTCAGAGCTTTCTGGTTATTTGATAGATACAACTAAAACATTTAAATAAACATATATATGAAAAATTACGAACAATATTTAAAGGAGGCTGGTAATGTGCACCTTGCTTACTACATAGAAGCAGCAGACATATTGGATATCAAGTATAAAATTCTTGTATATAAACTACTCGCTAAATTCGAATGTGAAGATAAGGTCTGGTATATAATAAATACAGCAACACCACTTACTAATTCCCCATCTTCTACCATCGCTAAGCGTAAACACCTATCAAATCTCGTCTTAGAGGAGGCGGGATTACCTGTACCCAAACAGGTCCCCCTTAATAGCCCTATAGATACTATAAAGTTTTTTGATACATATAATAAAAGGGTTGTAATAAAACCAGCTCAACAATTAGGTGGAATCGGAATTACCATACTTCCAAATACTGAAAATGAAGCAATAAAAGCATTTGAGATAGCTAAGGAGAAGAACAGATCTAATGGCAATACTCAAGTTCTAGGTGAAGAGTTTATAGATGGTGAGAACTACAGATTACTTGTTGTAGGTAAAGAAGTTGTAGGAGCAGTGAGGAGAAAGGCGGCACATGTTACTGGGAATGGACAGCATACAATACAAGAACTAATAGATATAACTAACGAAAAAAGGAAGAGAGATATATTAAAACCCATAGCAATAGATAACGAGGTAGATTTAAGATTAAGGGAGCTAAATATGACATTTGATTCTATATTACCTCTCAATCAAGAGCTCAAATTAAGATATAGTTGTAATTTAACTACTGGTGGGACAACTCAAGAATGTATGGCTGAGGTTGGAGATTACTATAAAGATATTGCTGTCAGGGCCGTTTGGGCGCTAGGCATGGAATTTGGAGGAGTGGATATAATTACACCAGATATTTCAAATGAAGCAGAATGTGGGATAAACGAAATTAACTACAATCCAGGGTTAAGGTTACACTATAAGGTCGATGAAGGAGAGGTTGTAAAAGTTGCAGTACCAATAATGAGATATATTAAACAGAAATATCTAAATTCATGATACCCCAAATGGACAACATAAAGACAATCCAAGGCTTGAACTTAGAATCCCCTACCACACGGGTACAGATTAGTGATATAGAGCAATCTGAAGATGTGAAGAATCTTTTAGATCATATAAAAGATTTTCATCCCATCTTTATAGAATCTTATACTTTTAAAGATGGTAGCTTATCTATAAGCTCAAAATTACCAGCAATTTGGAGAGAGTCTTCTGAAACTTTTAGAGAATTATCAAAAAATAAAATTACCTATAAAGAAGCAGAGGATTATGTTGTAGATACTGTAATAAAATTACAGGTTAAATCTATGTCTACGATACCAATACTCCATAAAGCACAGCAACTAGGATACGAAACTACCTTAACAGTTGTAGATGAAGGCATTATACCCGGAGTAGCACAAGGATACGGAACTAAATGGAATAGATATTACACAATAGGATGTGGCAGGAAATCACAGATTACTTGCTCAATATCCTCTACCCTAGATTCTATTTTCGGTAAGAATATACAACAAGATAAATGGTTAACCAATAAGTTAGTTGAAAGAATGGGTTTACCTCTCCCTAAATGGAATATTATCACCTCGAAAGATGAGATCGATAAACTCTGGGACGAATATGAGAAACCATTAGTTATAAAACCAACTGGCCTAACGGGTGGCAAGGGCGTATCAGTAGGGATAAAGAATAGAGAGCAGGCATACAAAGCCTATGATTATGCTAAAGGACAAGTAGAACGGGGAAATAGAAAATCTTGGCAGAAAAAGATAATGCTCCAAGAACAGGCTCAAGGAGATGAAAACGGTGCAGATTACAGGCTCCTAGTTATAAATGAAGAGCTAAAAGCCTGCACAAAAAGGATTCCCGCCTTTGTCACAGGGAATGGAAAAAGTAATATAAAGGAATTGATAGAGAAAGAGAATAAAGATCCTAGAAGAAGTATTAGGAATCCTGCCCATATATTAAAACCTATAGATATAGACGAGCCCCTTATATCCTTTCTAGATAAACAGAATTTAACATTAGAATCTGTACCTGAAAAAGATAAAAGGGTATATGTTAGAAATGTTGCAAGTATGAGTCAAGGAGGAATTACAGAAGATTACACAGACAGGGTATCTCCTGAGATAAAGAATATCGTAGAGTCGATAGCTGCTACCATGCACATATTTACTCTAGGTGTAGATATTATTTGTAAGGATATATCGAAACCTTTGACTAAAGATAATGGTGCCCTATTAGAAGTTAACACTATGCCAGAATCATATCTTAATTTTTTCCCAATAATAGGTAAAGAGCGCTCAGATGCCCTAGATTACTATATCCAGGAATTATTAAAAGGGAATAACACACAAAGAATTGTAACGATAGGATACACCCAAAACGATATCCCTACCCTACTTAGGAATAAGAAAATAGTCGAAAAGGATGCTAATGTTGGAGTTTATAAAGAAAATAAGATAATTATCAATAATTGTGAATTTTCCACCGATATTGAGACCTGGAAAGCCGTTGAAGCACTAAAGATCAATGCATTGCTCGATACTATTATCCTACAGTATAGGGACATAGAAGAGGTAGAAGAACATGGGCTCGGATTTGATAGGATTGATTTCCTACTAATAACAAAGAAGATGAAAAGCAATAAAGATGCTATGAGAACCTTTAGGAGGTACAAAAGAAGGGGGCTAATTAAAAAGATTAAAACAGTATAGAAGATGAAATACCTAATAATTGACAAAGAACACAGGGTTACTGATAAGAGAGAGGGTAAATATGCTACTGCAGTTGAACGACTTATGACAGAGTTAGCTAATAAGAATCTGCCCTATAGCTTCGCATATAACACTCAGATAGAATTCTTGCTCAAGGAGGGTGAAACATCTATAAAAATCAACGGTGTTGATATTACCCAATACTCACACATCCTCTTTAGGGGACACAATCTTCATAGTCCTAAGGAGTATGAAACAAAGAGATTGATCGTAGATTGGGTTGATCAGTACAATACAACAAACCGAAGGAATAAAATCTTAGTCCAAAACAGTGAAGCCATCAAAAACATGCCATACTACAACAAAATTTTTACTGCACAATTTTGTTCTACACACAATATCCCCTATTTTGACACATATTATCGTACAGATGGCAGATATGATGAAAATAGAGATATCTTAGAGGACTACCCATTAATAATTAAGGAGTATTCTGGGATAAATAGAGTTGACAGAAAATGGAGGAAGGAAATAATCAAAAAGAATGTCTATAAATTAAATTCTGCAAAAGATCTAAATAGGAAAGAGCTCAGGAGTCAAGATCTAACAGACTTTTTTATCCAAGAATTTACAGAAACAGCTGAGGACGTCAGAGTATTTGTAAAACTAGGTAAGGTAATTGGAGGTTGGAAGAGAGAGGCTAAAGAAGGCTTTATGACGGTCAATAAGGGTATCTATACAATGTATAATAATCCTACTAAGGAAATAAAAGATATTTCGGAGAAATTCGCGAAATTAATCCAAGCCGACTTTATGGCAGTAGACTTTATGTTTAAAAACGGAAAACCGTACGTACAGGAAATAAGCCTACACCCAGGTTTTAAAGCATATGAGACAAAGATTGATGATGGCCAACCTGTTAATATTGCCGAGGCTATGATTACTGCCTTTAAAGATTCGCTTCCTTAAAAATTTCCTGCCACAATTCTTTACTAGGTACAATTTTAGGCCTTGGAATTAGACCTTCATCTACCCATTTTGTCCTTTCGATATCGATTTTGCCCGCGTAGAGCTTTTCATACATTGTAGGATCCTTCTCTAATACCCTTTTCACTTTCCTAAAGCCCCTGAAATATACGATGTCTTTAGCATATATCCCCGGATAACTTGTGTCCCCTAGCCCACGCTTAACCCTGTATGCTATATCCCATGCAGAGTGTTTCAGAAAAGCTCCAGAAAGAGCATTGTATAACTGCCTAAATGTTAATTGTTCACCAAGATATATAGCCCAAACCATTCCTGCCTTTTTCTTAAGCCATTTTTCTGTAAGATATCCCATAGACTCCTCATTCCATGTAGCAAGCCCCTCCTCAATATCTAAATATGAGGAAAGGTTTGCATTACCCAAAGCTGGAAAACCAGTTGCAAAACCGTTCAAAGACCTTAAAACATGTGTACCTACCTCGTGGATTATAGTTTTCCTAAGTTTGAATTGTGATCTAGTGATATTAGGATCTACCAAAATCTGTTTACGCTTAATACCTACCTTAATACCATTCTTTGCAATATTTTTAGAAGGAGCAATACTCCAACCTTCTAATCCTAAAGTATCGAAAACCACCTTAAAACCACTCTCTATCTGCTCGTAGTGAAGTTTCTCTCCCCTATCTATTTTCTTGCTATTCTTGACATTATACCTATCAAGCTTTCCCCTTAATACTCTAGCAGAATTTCTAAAAAGCATTGCTGAAGGAGCCTTATACTTCTTTAAAGATAGTTCTGTAACTAAAGGGTTATTACCTGCACTATGCATAAGGTCGCTTACTAATCTTTTATCTTCAATTAGTTTCATATAGAAATCTGAGATTCTTGGATCAACATCTGAGACCTTGTTCAAACTATATAACTCTCTGAATATCTGATCATTCTTATTTTTTACCATCCTATACTCAAAATACGGTTCATATGTATCAGATTTAAAGAATCTCTCCTTTTCTTCTTTCAAATTGGTAGGAGTAAAAACAAGACTAATAGGGATGCGTAGCTGCTGAAGCAAATTTGTAACTTCTTCAAGCTTTAATTCTTTTTTGCCCTTTTTGCTGAATAAATCAAACATAGTTATACAATGATACACTAACTAATACTCTTTTCAAATACAAAAACTCTTCTACCCGAACTTATAAGTTCTAGCGCAATACCGGTACCTTTTGCTACACAAAATATAGGCTCATCAGCGACATGTGCTGGCACCCCAGTTGCTTTAGCTATTAATTTATCAAGATTTCTTAAAAGGGCGGTGCCCCCACTCATTACCATGCCTCTATCAATAATATCAGCCGATAGTTCTGGAGGAGTTTGTTCTAAGACGCCTTTGATGGCCTGTATTATTTTCCTTATTGGCTCTTTTACCGCCTGAGCTATTTCATTAGAATTTACCATTACTGCCTTAGGCACTCCAGCACCTATATCTCTTCCTCTTACTTCCATTTCTAAGGGCTTGGACATCTCTAAAGCTGACCCTATCTCAAACTTGACCTTCTCTGCAGTTTGCTCACCGATAAGGATTCCCTTCTTCTTTCTCATATAAGCAATTATCGATTCATTAATGGCATCTCCAGCTACACGAAGGGAATCATACTTAACAATACCATCCAATGACAACACTGCTATCTCTGCAGTTCCTCCACCCATATTTACTATCATATTCCCTGAAGATGTCTCTATAGGTAAGCCAGCTCCTAAAGCCGCAAGTAAGGGCTCGGGAAGCAAGGTAATATTCTTAGCACCCGCGGCATTTGCAGCTTTGAGTACAGCCCTTTGCTCTACAGTAGTAATCCCTGCTGGTACACTTACAACTACATCTGGTTTAAAAAATCTAGCTTTACCTAGAGCTTTATCAAAGAAGTACTTAAGTAATGCCTCTGTTACTCTAGAATCCGCTATAACACCATTTTTAAGTGGCCTTTTAGCTATTATATTATCAGGAGTCTTACCAATCATCTCTTTTGCTTGAGTACCTACAGCAATAACTTTGAAAGTATTCAAATCTATAGCAACTACTGTTGGCTCTACAAAGACGACCCCTTCACCCTGTACATACACTACAGAGTTTGCGGTTCCTAGATCTACGCCTAATTTCTTTCCTACCATACAGACATTATACCAAGTTATGCTATACTAACACTACATGATTAAGAAGAAATCCAAAAATCTTATTTCTATATTAACCTCTATATTTGTTACCTTAGCTGTCTATACTGGGGCCTTAGCCATATTTCTGTATGTGCAGGGCTGGAGATTTGACTTTATAGATCGCTCTATAAAACAGGTTGGAGTACTTACTATAGAGAGCTCTCCTACTGGTGCAAACATATATGTAAACGATATAGCCAAAGGCCGAACAAACAAGAGTATGACGCTAGATGTCGGCACATATGATGTACTAATATCCAAAGATGGCTACTATGATTGGAAGAAAAGTATAAAGATATTAGAAGAGAAATCTACACCAATATTCCCATATTTGGTAAAGACAAAATTTGAATCAAAGAATATATTCGATTCTACATTAATATTAGAGAAATACTGGGCAGACAAATCAAATAATCGCCTTTCACTACTACTTAAAGGCGAGAACTCATATGAAATTGTTCATTATAATATCAATAGTGGATTTTGGACTCTAAATTCCGCCCCTATTACTATTCTTACAATACCTATAGACTTAGAAATCCCTATCTCTAATATAGATTTACAACTTTCCCCTTCTGGCGAAATGGCAATCTTAGAAATAGTCACCCAACAATCTTCTAACAAATACGTTATACCAACAACTATAGTTTCAAATTACACATCTTTGATAGAAAGTCCTTTAAGCTTAACAGAGTTCCAAAATTACGAGCTAACTTGGGCAGAAAATGAGAAATATTTAATTCTAGAGTCCGAGAAAGACGTAATCTCATATAATATTAGCAAAAATACAAAACAGTTACTCCTGCGCAAAATTGATGACTTAGACATCTGGAGTACTGACAAAGAAGGGTATTTCTATATCTTTAGACATTTGGATAATATTGATGAAGATATTCTAAAATATACTCTAAAACAGTACAATCTTGACGGCTCCTCAGAAATTGAAATTATTCCAACAGTATTTTTTCAAAATAACCTTAAATATTTAGAGAACTACAGAAAAACAGATTTTGTTTTTGGATATTTTAGTAATTCCCCAGAAAGCACACAGACTATGGGGCAAATTACGGAATTCGCAGTTAATCAAGAGTCTGGCGGAGTATTCATTAAAACTACACAAGCATCATATTGGTACGACAGCACTATAGGTAAATATATAACTGCTTCCCCCTACCCTGCAGACCTTTTAGAATTTTCAGGTGATGGGGATAAGCTACTATTAAAAACTGCTACAGAATACGCAATATTTACTTTTGACAAGGAAGAAGGTGATCATACAGTAACTATAGGAACCCAAGATATAGCTAACATAAATATTGATTTAATAAAGAAAATTAATTGGTTATCAAATTCTAGTTATTTACAATTTGAGGAAAATGACTTCATATACATATCTGATATAGATGGAGATAACAAAACACCTCTCCTTAGTAACCAGGACATTCTCTACTGGACAGTTACCTCTTCAAGGAATAACCTTGTCATATTAACAAATAGCCAAGAGGAAGGTTTGAAAATCACTTCATACACAATACATTAAAACGCATCCGGCCGGAATCGAACCGACAACCTACGCGTTAGGAGTGCGTTGCTCTTTCCATTTGAGCTACGGATGCATAAATCCTCTTATTATACTACATACCTATGATATAATATAAATCGAATGGAAAACGAAAAGATTGTAATACAGGGAGCTAAACAGCATAATCTCAAAAATATCTCCCTAGAATTGCCAAAGAACAAACTAATAGTGTTTACCGGAGTATCAGGAAGTGGGAAGTCTTCTCTAGCTTTTGACACCCTTTATGCAGAGGGCCAAAGAAGATATGTGGAGTCACTTTCTTCCTATGCTAGACAGTTCCTAGGCCTTATGGAAAAACCTGATGTAGAATCTATTTCTGGACTCTCTCCCTCAATATCTATAGATCAAAAAACCACCAGCACAAATCCGAGATCAACTGTTGGTACAATTACAGAGATATATGGCTATCTGAGGCTCCTATATGGCCACATAGGCATACCGCATTGCCCTAGGTGTGGTTCTGAGATTAAAGCCCAAACAGTGCAGCAAATAGCCTCACAGATTGAAGGGCAGTTCAAAGAAAACGAGAAATTTCAGGTACTCTCTCCCCTAGTTCGAAATAGAAAGGGAGAATACTCAGCGCTCTTTGAGAAACTCCTTAATAAAGGTTTTCTTAGGATAATTGTGGATGGTAATACATATCACTTGGACGATATTGAAGATATTAAGTTAGATCAGAACAAAAAGCACACTATCCGACTAATTGTAGACCGTCTTATTGGTAAAGATGTTTGGGAAGAGGAGAATCATAAAAGGCTTATAGACTCGTTAGAGTTAGCATCTAACATGTCCGATGGAGAAATTGTAATTACATATGGAGATAATAAGGAAAAATTCTTTTCTGAGAACTTCACATGCTTTGAATGCAACATTTCATACCCTAATATTACTCCTGCTACATTCTCCTTTAATGCTCCAGAGGGCGCATGTCCGAATTGTACAGGTTTGGGAAGAGTAAAGCAGATAGACATTAAAAAGATCTATAATCCAAGACTCACAATACTTGAAGGAGGAATATTCCCTTGGGGAAATAGGATGACAAAAGATTCATGGAATAAGCGCGTCTTGGAGGCAGTGGCTAAAGAACACAACTTTAATCTCAAAACTAGAATTGGCGAATATCCCAAAGAAATTTTTGATTTAATATTTTACGGTATAGGAACTAAGCCTTACTACGAGATAACCTATACAAACAGATATGGCAGAACTAAAGAGTATGAGGCAGAGTATGAGGGTGTAATCAAAGAGCAGGAAAGACTTTACAAGGAAACTAACTCTGATTACAGAAAGTCACAGATAGAAGAATTTATGAAAGAAGAGATATGTAATATTTGTAACGGCCAAAGGTTGAAAAGCTTTGCCCTAGCAGTAACAGTTAGCAACAGAAACATAATAGATCTTACAGAGATGTCGATAAAGGAGCTATACAAATTTTTCGACAAATTACACCTTGAAGGTAATGATAAGGAGATAGCTAAACCTATTCTTAAAGAAATCAACTCGAGAATTACATTTCTAATCAATGTAGGCTTAGATTACCTTACTCTTTCAAGAAAAGCTAACTCTCTATCTGGAGGAGAATCACAACGAATTAGACTGGCCTCACAAATTGGCACAGGGCTTTCTGGTGTGCTATATGTGCTCGATGAGCCCTCTATTGGGCTACATTCTAGAGACGTATCTAGATTAGTTTCCTCTTTAGAGGAATTAAGGGATAGTGGAAATACTGTAATAGTTGTTGAACATGATGAAAATACAATTAAACACGCAGACCATATTGTAGATATTGGCCCAAAGGCTGGTAAGAAAGGTGGTAAGGTTGTGGGGCAAGGGACATTGGCAGACATCAAGCGTACCAACTCTTTAACTGCTAAATACTTAAGAAGAGACTTAGAGGTGGGAACTAAAATCATGGACGACATACAACTGAAAAGTGATGTTGAGAGAAACGATCAAGTTTCTTTGATCGGAATTAAAACCCACAATTTAAAAAACATAGACCTCCACATACCTCTAAATACCCTAACATGCATTACTGGAGTGTCAGGAAGTGGCAAATCTTCTCTAATTAATGACACTTTATACCCTGCTTTGATGAATACTAAGATGAATGGGAAGCAAATTGAGGGTAATTATGAAGATATTTACGGTTTAGACTCAGTAGATAAGGTAATTGGTATAGATCAGTCCCCTATTGGCCGTACACCAAGATCTAACCCTGCTACATATACAGGCGTTTTCACACCTATTAGAGATCTTTTTGCACAAACCCAAGAAGCTAGGGCTAGAGGGTATGACAAGGGAAGGTTTAGCTTTAATGTTAAAGGTGGAAGATGTGCAAAATGCCGTGGGGACGGGCAAATCAAGGTAGAGATGCAGTTTTTACCAGATATGTACATAACCTGCGATGAGTGTAATGGTAAAAGATATAACGAGGAAGTTTTAGATATAGATTATAAAGGAAAAAATATCGCTGAAATTTTACAACTAACCGTAGATGAGGCATTAGAGTTTTTTGAAAACATTCCAACCATTACTAGACGATTAAAAGTTTTGCAAGAAGTGGGACTTGGATATATACAACTTGGGCAATCTGCCCTAACCTTATCTGGTGGGGAATCACAAAGAATCAAACTTTCAAAAGAACTCTCAAAAGTTACAAGAGGTCACACAATATATATTTTGGACGAGCCAACTACAGGACTTCACTTCTATGATGTTGATAAACTTCTAATACTCTTGAGAGGATTAGTCAAAAGAGGAGACACCGTTATCATCATTGAACATAATTTAGATGTGATCAAACAGGCTGATTGGATAATAGATCTAGGACCAGAAGGTGGAGACCAAGGAGGAGAGATAGTTGTTCAAGGGAGCCTAGAGGATATTAAAAATTATAAAGGCAGTTATACAGGTCAATGGTTGAAAAAAAGGGACTTGTGAAACAATTAGCAAAAATCTAGAACAGCCTTATATCTCTATACTCGGAAAGGGTCGATTTCATAGTTCAACTGTTTAAAACAGCCTCGATATCTCTCGCTACAACAAAGACAACGAGCCCTGAGGATTCGCAGCCCCTTTATAAGAAAACAGAAAACAGTTGGACTTGATTATACAGTAGCAGCTGAGAGTAGCTTTTCAACAGGCCGTGCGTTTCACACTAATATGAGGTTCCAAAAACCCACTCTTCTCCATCTTCCCCACAGTAGATACATTTGCCTATCTGTTTTACACCCTCTCGGGTCTGACATCTAGTAGTGGCTTTTGTTTCTTTCTTAATTTTTGCTTCACACTCTGGATTACCACACCAGTATGCATGCACAAAACCTCTTTTGGAAGAAATCACATCTTTGAACTCTTCATAGCTCTTTACACTATGGGTATTTGATATTAACAACTCATTAGATCTTGATAATAAGTTTTGCTGTATTTCATTTAGAAGATTTTCTACATAATTTTCTATCCCAGAAATTGATACTGCTTCTTTCTCGAGGGTATCTCTTCTAACTATAATTGCTTCCTCATTTT
>Ga0265294_10004106_pt1 | contig 18305 bp, 17 predicted proteins | sample MunlanPumphouse3_FD_192504 | JGI IMG/M metagenome (GOLD analysis project Ga0265294, IMG submission 192504) | Groundwater microbial communities from a municipal landfill in Southern Ontario, Canada - Pumphouse #3 | ecosystem: Environmental > Aquatic > Deep subsurface > Groundwater | place...
CACAAGATGTAGATTATGAGTACTGATTCGGCTGATAACCAGCTTGCAATTGTAATTAATTATGCTATATTAGTTTTAAAAAATTATGAGAGATGCAAGAACAATAAAACCGCAAGATTTGTTTGAACGCCGGAAGCAAGCTATAAAGCTTTTCCAGAAAGGAATGAAACGCATAGAAATTAGTGAAATAGTCGGAGTTCATCGTAATACAGTTGGGGAGTGGATTAAGCTTTGGAAAAATCATGGCATATCAGCCTTGAAGGTTCAAGCTGGAGGTAGACCGATTGGCAATGGAAGAAAACTAATGCCACATGAGGAAAAAGTAATTCAAAAATATCTTATTGATAAATGTCCAGATCAACTGAAATTACCGTTTGCTCTGTGGACTCGCAAAGCAGTTCAAATGTTGATCAAAGAATCATTGAATACGAATATAGCTATTAGGACAACAGGTACTTATTTGAGTAAATGGGGCTTTACGCCTCAAAAACCTGTTAAGCGGGCATATGAAAGAAATGAGGCTCATGTGAGTCGCTGGCTGAATGATGAATATCCTGCAATCGCAGCTAAAGCTAAGCGTGAAAATGCGGAAATCCATTGGGGCGATGAAACTGGAATTCACAGTGACAATGTAAACGGAAGAAGTTATGCGCCAAAGGGTAAAACTCCGATTCGCAGATCCAGAGGAGCCCGTGAACAAATCAATATGATTAGTTCAATAACCAATCAAGGTAAGGTCAGATTTATGTTTTATAAAGAAAAAATGTGCTCAGACTTGTTGATTAAATTTTTGAAAAGACTGATTCGGTCGGCAGACAGAAAAGTATACTTGATATTGGATAATTTGCGGGTGCACCACAGCAAGCTTGTAAAAGCTTGGCTAAAAGAACATAAAGCTTTTATAGAGATTCATTATCTTCCCAGTTACAGCCCTGACTTAAATCCTGACGAATTTTTGAACAGCGATCTAAAAACCAGCTTGAGTCAAAAGCCGGCAAAAAGAACCAAAGGGCAATGGGAAAAGAATGCCAAATCTCATATGCGGAGTGTACAGAAACGTCCCGAACATATTATGAGTTTATTCAGAGCGGAGCCGATTAAGTATGCAAGCTGATTATAAGCCGGAGCAATATAATCCATAAATATAATAATGTTAAAGATCACGATAAGACTTATCAACCTTATGAAATGCCCGCATAATGGCATCAGCCTCTTTTTCGCCCCAGCTTTCATTGATGCTCAAGTTGAAATGTTTTTTTATTGATGCCTTAGCGTTTGGACACTCAAACTCGACACGTGAATCGCCGTGGTATTGCGGATTGTTCCATGGATATTTTTCCCAGCGTTGCTGAAACCATTCGAAAGTGAAAGGCATTGCAGCAGAATAATCGGGGTTCATTAAAACGCCCTCTGCCTGCAGCGCCGCACAGTATTCGTTCTTACTCACGGTAAGGTTGTCGGTGTTAACCCGCAAACGCCACCACCAGTAGACATGTTCCACTTCCGGTCGCAATTCCGGTATTTCGATAGTTGCCAATTCGCCGATGCCGCGGTCTTTTAGCATTTGTACAAAATTTTGTTTTCTGGCAATAATTGACGGCAATTTTCCAAGTTGAACCCGTCCGATAACTGCGTGAATTTCGTCAAGATTGCAGTTAATTGCGGGAATGGTGTTGGTATGACCGGATTGATTAAACGGTTTGCCTCGGTCTGCGGCGCGTCGTTCCCGCCAATACAAATCTTCTGTTTGGCAAAACACCGCACCGCCTTGACCGCCGGTACAAAAGTGCTTTCCGAACATCAGAGAGAATGCTCCATAACTACCGAATGATCCGACTTTTTTACCATTTATGCTGGCGCCATGAGATTGTGCGCAATCTTCAATAACCGGCAACTTATATTTGGCAGCTACTTTCATAATTCCTTCGATATCGGCGGGCTCGCCGCCGATATGAGCGACAACGATGGCGCCAGTCCGAGGAGTAATCAACGCTTCGACCTGTTCCGGACCGATATTATAAGAATTAGGCATGGTATCAGCCACCATCGGGATGCAACCAATCATGACGATTGGCATAATGCCGCCAGGGTCAGTAATTGCGCTTACCACTACTTCAGAAAAAGGCGGCAATTCCAAGGCACGCAAAGCCACATAAACCGCATTGGTACCGGAGTTGACGCCGTCCGCATAACCGCCACCCATAAATTCCGCAAATTCTTTGCAGAAAACAGCCTCCTCGGGACCATTATAGCCAAAAGCTTGTCCGCTGGAGATACTTTCATCAAAAAGCCGCATGACTGCTGATTTTTCAGCTTCGTTAAACTGTTCGCGGTTTTTTAAAGCAAAGTCAATAGCCTTACTGCCGCCGTTAATGGCAAGTTCGGAGTTTTGTTTCATCAGAATTCCTCTTTTTTTAAAATTTGGTTAATTGTTTGGCAAAGACGGCCATCGGGTTTTATTTCCCTTATTTAGGCTAATCATGGGGTTATAAAGTCTTACCTTACCCAATTTTAATGCTTTCACCCTTTTCTGCTGATTTCATAATGGCTTCAATGAGTGTGATCGTCCGTAATCCTTCTTCGCCTGAGACCTTGAGTGCTGAACCGGTCAGAATCGCTGAAACCATATCTTCGAGTTGGCGATAATGCAGTTCACAATCATTCAATACCGGAGTTCCCGCATCCTGGACAGATTGATTATTGGCCGGCTCCGGCCATGGCGGCTTGGTTTCGGCTTCGAATTTGGAACGGATTATCTGGTCGTCTTCCAAAAGAACAGAACCATGGGTACCGGAAAATTCAAAACGTTTCGGGTTCCCCGGCGCACATGCGGTGCTTGCCTCAAAAGTTCCTATTGAACCATTGACGAAACGGATTGATGCGACGACCGTGTCTTCCACTTCAATATCATGCATGCGCTTGGTTGCAAAAGCCGACACCGTTTCGACATCGCCATTCAAGTAAAGCAACAGATCAATGAGATGAATCCCCTGATTCATCAGAATGCTGCCATCAATAGCCCGTGTTCCCCGCCACCTGACAGAAGAATAATATTCCGGAGTCCGATACCAGCGCATTGACGCACTGGATAGAACAGGATTTCCAAAATATCCGCCGGTTATGGCTTTCTGGAGCCATTGGGTCGAATCACAAAAACGCAATGGCATGACTGCCGTGAGAATTACGTTGCCGGCTTTACAGGCTTGAATAATTTTTTCCGCTCTCTCGGCAGAGACATCCAGCGGTTTTTCACAGAAAATATGTTTTCCTGCTTCTGCGGCAGGTACCGCCACGTCAGCGTGAGTACCGCTGGGTGTGGCAATCGTAACTGCCTCCACGTCAGAGTCCAGCAGCGTTTCCAATGAAGACGCGATGCGGCATCCGAAACGATTGGAAAAATCTTCAGCCCGCTTCGGATCGCGGTCGTAGACCATGGAAAGTTCGGCTTTCCGCGATCTTTTCAGCGCTTCCGCGTGTGTAACGGCAATCCCTCCAGTGCCGATGATTCCAAATCGTACTGTTCTGTTCATTTTGCCAATAACCTTTCCGCGTTTTTAAAATATATCTTCTCCAGTAGCGACGTCGGCAACATAAGCGAGTTCAGCAGTTCCTGGTGCTTGTTGTCGAAATAATCTCGCGCATATAAAACGCGATCCTGAAACTCTGTCAGAAATGTTTTGGCAAACTCAAGATCACGATTTAGAGCGGTAAATCCGGATCCTGCGGAAATATCACAATAGAGATTCGGATACTTGCGAAGTAATTCCGGAATGCGGCCTCCGGGAATAACTTCCGCACGTTCCGGCGGGTAAGACCTTTCCTGATAATGTTCATCATTGGAAATATGCATCCAGAAACCCGGAGCATGACCGAGAAAGTCAGTGTCTGGACATGCTTTCAATACGCGTTCCAGAGCATCAATGCCGCCGCCGAACCATTCGGCTCGTGGATCATCCCATTGTTTGCGGTGATCATATTGCAGGTGTAGCGTTACCGGCATATTAAGTGAGCCTGCGACCTTAAAAAGCATTAAAATATCGGGGTTGTCGTACATCATACGGACTTTCAGTTCACCGCAAACCTGAGCACCATAAATATCATGCGCGGCCACCAGCCGGTTGCAGGCGTCAGGATCACGCGGATCGGGGCAATAACCCAGAATAAAACGCTCCGGCGCGCGCTCTTTATAGTTAAGGCAACGTGAAAACGGGATAGGTTCATTCACATCACCCAGCACTCCGGCGGGAGTGAGTTTGCTGTATATGTGGCTGTAATCAGCAGTATGACATTCCCAATTCAGCAACCAGGTTTTTTCGATTCCAAAGGAATCCATGTTCTTTAGGGTTTTACCTAAATTATGGCCATGCCAGTCCGGGTGATTGTGTGCATCAATAATTTTCATTTTTATCTCCATTTGAGATTTTTTACTATAAAATGCGACCGAAATTTTACAGTTTTAAGTGCTTAAAAAATCAGGCATCGCAAATTTTTTCTAATCTCTGCTGTTCAAGCAACTCTTCTGCATGTTCCACGACCTTTTGATAGGCACTAATGTATGCATCAATCGTCGGGATATCAAAATGCTTAAACCACGGAAGAGTGAAAACTTTTTCGTCTACACATGCTGTAACCGGCAAGCAAGAATCTACATTCCCAGTCAATTTTCGTTGCCCAAATGCTTCAACGGTAGGCTTCCCCATACGGAAATAATCAAGAGAATGGAAAAAGTTATTGCGATGCAGCGGTTTGTTCGCGCCGCAAGTGGCGGGAACTCCCTCGGCATTAAGTGCTTTAATAAAACATTGAAGTTTCAAACCGCCCAATTTCGCGGAATCATAATGTGCCAGCGGGAAATACCACGAGCCCTTGGTGAGTCCGGAGCCTTTAGGAGGACGGACAGAACGCAAACCCGGTATTTTATCAAGGCAATCTGAGAAATAGGTCATGGCCTTGTCGATTTCGGCAATACGTTCAGGAAAATGTTGGAGTTGTACGCGTCCCATGGCGGAACACATCTGATTCATGCGATGCTTGCTCCCGCCGATCGGAATGCCTGGATATGGTTCAATATCCGGGAGGTCCATTGGAACCATTTCTGTGCTGTATTTGCTTTGAATAGTACGTTCATAATGACCATAAGCAATAGCACGTTTGTAAAGATCGAGATTATCGGTGGTAATCATTCCTGCTTCGCCGATGGCGAAACCTTTGCACGACATCATGCTGGCACCTGCGATATCACCGAATGAACCGCACATTTTTCCCTTATACATGGCACCGTGCCCATGCGAATTATCTTCAAGAACCCGCAGATTATATTTCTTCGCCAGAGCCAGAAGTGCGTCCCAGTCAGCGGGATATCCACCATAGTTTACCACCACAATAACTTTGGTACGGGGACCGATCCGTTTTTCGACATCTTTAGCATCAATACAGAGCGTTTCAGGATCGACATCCGCAAAATTAACACTCGCTCCGAGCTGAATAGCACAAGCACAGCTTGCCCAGTATGTCATACTTGGCGCGATAATTTCATCGCCGGCACCAACACCCAGTGCCCACAGCCCGGCTGCCAGAGCAGCGGTACCATTGCATGTACCGAGCGCATATTTTACACCATTATAAGATGCCCACTCTTTTTCAAATTTCATCGTAATGTCTGTTCCGCTGGGCTTTGCGCCTGCGATCATCACTGACTTCACCGCATTGAAATCTTCGTCGGTAATAATCGGCCAGTGAAAAATACTTTGATTATCAGAAATAATTGTTTTCTGGCCGCCGTTAAGTGCAAGTGTTGTTTCCTTCATCTTTGGTTCTCCATATAAATTGCCAAAGGGTCTTTATTAACCACTGGTCATTATTATAATCTGAAATTTTATTGCTGTCAAGTTATAATTTCAATAAAAACGTCTTTTCTTTGAAAATAATATATTGCAATAAAAGCCCAATGGCGATATTTTGATAACTATCACATTGTGTTAAAGGTATCTTCAACAAAAATTATCGCGCCTGACATTAGATGCGCCGGTAAATATTGTGAGTTTCAACAGGAGTATAGATTTTATGGCCAGACAGCCTAATACGCCGGTTATCGAAGAACTCCGGGAACGTATTTTGTCCGGATATTATGACCATACTGCTTTCCTTCCTTCCGAACGGCGTTTGGCCGAAGAACTGAATGTCGGACGTGGAACTATCCGAATAGCAATTCGCGAGTTGCAACAGGAAAACCTGCTCAACCGGGTATCTCGTCGCGGTATCTGTATCGTTAAGGAAAATAAACCGCCTCGCCTGGAACGGATTATGATTCGGTGTCCGAACAGACTGCAACGTGACGCCCATGAAATTTTTGGTCTTCTTTCCGCGCTTTGTCTTGCCGCATCAGAACGTTTTATCGAAGTCGTCCTTACGTTTCCGCGTTGCCAATCCGCCGACATCAAGGATCTGACCCGCCGTTATCGCGAATCCAATATTCATGGAATCATCTCGATTGAGGAGTGTGAACATCTTGATATTCTTAAACGAGAAGGAGTTCCAGCGGTTGTTGTAAATATCGAAAGGCCAAGCGAGCTGGTGCATTGCCGGGTGGATTTCCGTACCGCGGGAAGAATTGCCGGAACATATCTTTTGAATGCAGGGCACCGACGAATCGGCATTCTCACCGGCAATCCTGCCAATTTTATTTATAAAGAAATGATTGCAGGATTCCGCGGCGCATTGGCTGAAGAAGAAGTTTATCTGGACCAGTCTTTTATCGTTGAAGTAAATTTACGCAATGACCCCCGTTCAGAGCTACGCCGCCTGCTGAGTAGTCAGGAACGGCCAACCGCAATTTTCGCGACTCGTGATTATCGTGCGGAATTTATCTGGCAAACCTGTCGCGAGCTGAACTTGAAAATTCCGGAGGATCTGTCAGTTATCGGATATGATAATGTTTCATGGGCAGGGGCTGCTACCGAAGGATTGACCACAATTATTCAGCCGCTCGAAGAATTGGGAAGCACGGCATTGACACTGGTCAGCGACTATTTTGAAAAAGGGGTTCCTCCTGAATCAGTGATTATCACTCCTCAATTGATTGAAAGGAGCAGCGTAAAAACGCTTAATCTCAAGGATTAGTCGGCTTATAAAATTCGCGCGCGCATAATGCGCGCGCGAATTTTAAAGGCAAAGTTACAGTTAACGGCGTCCCTTCAGAGCAGCGGTAATAGTTGCGGAATCGGCATAACTTATGTCCGAGCCGGCGGGCAACCCCTGGGCAAGCCGGGTGATTTTTATACTGCGTCCGGAGAACAGATTTTCAAGATATGCCGCAGTGGCCTGACCTTCGACATCAGGGCTGAACGCCAGAATCAGTTCCTGAACCTCTGGCAATTCCAGTCGTAAGCGAAGTTTCTCAATATTTTTTTCATCAATGGAATTTCCGCTCAACGGTGCCAGTTTACCGCCCAGCACATGATATAAGCCGCGATAAAATGCGCTATTTTCGATCGCGATAATCTGTGTAAAATTTTCTACCACACAAATTATTGAGCAGTCGCGACCCGGTGCCAGGCATATCGGGCAACTGGTGCCGTGTGATGAGATATTTCCGCAATCGGGACAGAATGAAATCGCTCTTGGCAATGATTCAATCAGTCCGCCCAGACAGGATAATTTTTCCGGAGACCATTTCAGCATGGCTAACGCTATTCTGGAAGCGCCGCGTCTGCCGATGCCGGGAAGGGATTGAAAAAGCTCAATCAGCGCGTTAAGTTCATCCGGATAATGATTCATTTCAGAACAAATCCGGAATATCCAGACCGCCGGTCAACTCGCTCATTTTCTGGCGGGCGATATTACGCGCATTATTGATCGCATCGTTAACCGCCAATGTGGTCATGGTTGCAATGGTGTGGTTATCGGCGGAATAAGACGGGTCAATAGTGATTCTTTTTACAATGAAGTCGCCGCTGGCAATGGCGATGATTTTGCCGTCTGCGGATGTTCCGGAAACTTCCAGCGAGGAAAGTTCTTCTTTCATCGCTTTCATATTGTTTTTAATCTCTTTGGCTTTTTTGACCATATTGGCCATCTCTGCTAAATTTCCAAACATGATAATTGTTTTCCTGTTTCTGTATTATTTTCTGATCTCGGCGATATCGCCGCCGAAAAGATCGATAGTCATTTTTACTGCGGAATTGTTGCGGGCTTTTTCCAGCGCGTCAAGATCCGACATCATACTCTGCCTGGGCTTGGTGGTATCATCTTTCGGCGCATCCGTGATATGCTTCAAATTAATGCAAGCCAATGGACGTTCAGAAAGTTTTTGTAGCACAAGATTACATTCCGGCAAATGATCGTTGAGTCGCTGCCAGGCTTCTGTGTCATCCTGAGAGGTCAAGACCACCGTCAGAACGTCATTTTCGAACGACTCGGGGCGGCATCGTTTCATGGTCTTGCATAATGTTTGATTTTCTTTCAAAGCTTCGGCTATTCCGGCCCACAACTTTTCCGGATTAGCCACCCCTGCTAATTTTACCGGTGTTTTCGCCGCCTGAAGTTCAGGGTCTTCGGCTGGCACCGGAGCTTCCTCCACAACTGTCGGAGGAACGGTTTCCGGAGATTTTTTTTGCGGGGCTGGCGAAATCGGAGTTTCCAGTTTCGGAACCGTTGGTTTTTGAATTTTTTCCGCTGGCGGAGTTGTTTTTGGTACGATAGTTGCCGGAGGTACCTGGTCAATAAACTGAAGGTCTCCGGCGTTGCGCAAATGGTTGAGACGCGACAATAAATCTGCAATTTTTACCGCATGAGCTTCGCGCATTGCTTTCAAAAGTATCGATTCCAGAAAAACTTGTTTATTTAAAGCATCATGAAATGCGCGCCCGATTGAAGACAACTGTTCAATCAAAATCTGAATGGTTTCTAAAGTCGTCTGATCACCAAGTTGCCGGATTGAGGCAACGGCTTCGGCATCAGTTTCAAGAATTTCCTCTGGGTTCGGCACCAAATAACATAGTTGAATGCCGCGCAAACGCATCAGCACATCGCTGAATAATGTTTCCAGATTTTTACCTTTGGCGGCAAACCGGTGAATCGCTGCGACTACTCCGGCGCGGTCATTAGTACACAATGCGGTAATCAGCAAATCAATTTCAGCAATGGCACTGAGTCCGAACAACGAAAGCACTTGTTCTTCGCTTATTTCCTGACCATCATCCGTGCTGAAAAATGAAATCATCTGATCAAGCAGTGACTGTGCGTCACGCATACCGCCGTCGGCAGCTCTGGCAATAGCCATGATTGCGTTCTTTGAAACCTTGACCTTTTCAGCTTGACAGATACCTTCAAGGCGTTCAACAATAGTTTGCGTTGAAATCCGCTGAAGATCGAAACGTTGGCAACGGGAAATAATGGTTCCGAGCACCATATGAACTTCAGTAGTGGCAAAAATAAACTTGATATGTGCCGGCGGTTCTTCAACTATTTTTAACAGTGCGTTCCAAGCCTGCTTAGAAAGCATGTGAACTTCGTCAATTATATAAATTTTGTAGCGTCCGTTAATCGGCATATGCATGGCTTCCTCGCGGATAGCGCGAGCGTCATTAACCCCGCTTTGGCTGGCGGCATCAATTTCGATAACATCCATATTGTTGCCGGCAACAACCGCCAGGCAGGAACGGCATTTGCAGCAAGGTTCGCCATCTTCAGGATTAAGGCAGTTCAAAGCCTTGGCAAAAATTCGGGCGGTGGTGGTTTTGCCAACTCCGCGCGGGCCGACAAACAGATATGCATGAGCCGTGCGCTGCATGCGTATGGCATTCTTAAGGGTTTGAATAATGTGTTCCTGCCCAACAACATCAGAAAAGCGCTGTGGTCTCCATTTGCGTGCGATTACTTGATATTCACTCATCTGAAACTCCGCAGAAATTTAAAGTTTAATACCGCTGAATGCATCGGCCAGTGAGTTGATTTCGCTGGGCGGGCGAGGGCGGCTATGTGGTTTGTTATCAGATCCATAGATAACAGATTTCTGAATGTCAAAGATTTTACGGATACCGGAGTCGGCAAGAGACAACATCTGTTCAAGTTGTTCTTTGCTGAACGGTTCACGTTCAGCAGTGCCCTGAATTTCAACGAATTTTCCGGATTCAGTCATAATAACATTGCAATCCACGTCTGCTCTGGAATCTTCTTCATAACACAAATCCAACATCGGCTGACCATCGACCATTCCAACGCTGACTGCGGCAATTCCCTCGCGCATCGGATTGACACCGCCGAACATGCGTTGCCACTTGGCGCTGCGAAAAGCCAGTTGAAGTGCCAGTGAGGCTCCGGTTATGCCCGCGCAACGCGTTCCGCCATCGGCATCAATAACATCACAGTCAATATAAATGGTATTCTGACCGATTTTTTCAAGGTCAATTACGGAACGCAGACTGCGCCCAATGAGTCTTTGAATTTCAACAGTTCGTCCGCCTTGTCGGCCGGAAGAAGCTTCACGTTGAATCCGATCATGAGCAGAAGCAGGCAGCATTCCATATTCACAGGTCAGCCAGCCGCCGGACACTTTTTGTGCCCGCATCCATCCGGGAACTTTCGAATCAACTGAAACGGCACAAAGTACACGAGTTTTTCCGAATTCAATTAACACCGATGAGATCGGATTGCTCAAATAATCCTTGGTTGCCTTGACCCAGCGGAGCTGGGAAGGCAGTCGCCCGTCTTTTCTTTCCATTACTTCCTGCTTTTATAATATTCATCAAAAAAAAGACGCCGCCGAAACCAGATTCTCCTACAGCACCTGGATCATTGCATAGAGCTGCTTGGTTCCCCATCTGACTCGATTAGCACGATGCCAGCGCATAGGGTCCGGCACGGCGGCGTCAAAAAAATAAACTTTGCGCCGAAGATGTTCAACATACATCAACCTGAAAAATATTCAAGGCAGAGCGAAAGCTCATGGCGCAAATTTTTCCGGTCGATAACCCGGTCTATCAAACCTTTTTCCAATAAGAATTCTGCCGTTTGAAAACCTTCCGGCAACTTCGTGTTGGTGGTTTCCTGAATTACCCGCGGACCGGCAAATCCGATCATTGCTCCGGGTTCCGCCAGAATTAAATCTCCAACAGTCGCAAAACTGGCCGTCACCCCGCCGTAAGTTGGATTGGTCAAAATTGAAATAAAGGCAAGTCCGGCAACAGACAATCGTTGCAATGCCCCGCAGGTTTTCGGCATTTGCATCAAGCTCAAAATCCCTTCCTGCATGCGGGCGCCGCCACTTGCAGAAACGATAACCACCGGACATTTTTGTTTGATTGCGGCCTCGACCAGTCTGGCAATTTTTTCACCAACGACAGAGCCCATACTTGCGCCCATAAAACGGAAGTCCATAACGCCGAGTCCGTACTTTCGTCCGTCTAAGGTCGCAATCCCACATCTGATCGCTTCATTTAATCCGGTTTTCTTTTTACTGGCTTCAAGTCGTTCTTTATATGGCTGTGAATCTGTAAAGTTGAGCGGATCGACTGAAATCAGTGCAGAATCCATCTCCGTGAACGACCCGTCGTCGGTCAGCATCGTGATTCGGTCTTCTGCATTTAAAGGGCAATGGAATGAGCAATGGGGACAGACATTGAGATTTTCATCAAGCTGTTTTTTATAGACAGTCATGCAACATTTCTTGCATTTCAGCCAAAGCCCTTGTGGTATCTCACGCTTCTTGTGACCATTAGTCTCAAGTTTTAAAGTTGTGTACTTGCCGCTGCTGAATAACGACATATTTAAACCTGTTTTGTTATGATTATGTTGTTGACGGCAAACCGGAAATAAAGTCCGGACCGAAGCTCATAATATACTTCCCAATGCCATTAAGTCAACTCTGTCGCGAAAAATCGAGGTTGTACATTGGAAAATCAGGTTAAAGCATTATTTTATCTGTTCATAATTATAATCAAAAATCAGTAGCAGACAGGAAGAGGAAATGTCCAAAGCAATCATTTTTTTGGCAGATGGCATGGCGGATGAGCCATTGGAGGAGTTGAACGGCAGAACCCCGCTTGAAGCAGCAAATACTCCGGGTATGGATGCGATAGCGCAAGCCGGATCATCTGGTACTTTCCTGACGCTTCCCGAAGGGTTGCCGACCTCTTCAGACGTAGCCAACATGTCTGTTCTGGGATTTCAACCGGAACTGAACTATCCGGGACGCGGTCCCATCGAAGCGGTCAGCCAGGGAATTGAACTTAAAGAACATGATATTGCCTGGCGCTGCAATCTGGTGACTGTTCAACCGGATGGAATCCTATCTGATTATTCGGCAGGTCATATTGATAACAAGGTTTCTTCAAAAATTATTGACGCATTGCAAAAGGAATTCGGCTCTGAAAAGGTAAGTTTTTATCCTGGTGTCAGTTATCGCAATATTTTAGTGCTTCACGGAACCGAATTTTCGGCCGATATAGATTATCATAAACCCGATTCCTCACAGGGGATTCAGGTTACAAAACTGGGTTTGATGCCGCTGTCCATGAAAGCAGAATATACTGTACGCTTCTTAACTGATTTGTCTGCCGCAGTGCATGAATTTCTGGCAAAACATTTTCCGCAATCTGGTGCTACCGATATCTGGCCGTGGAGTCCCGGCGGTAAGCCTTCTTTGACTTCCTTCAGCAAACTTTACCGGGGGTGTACAGGGGCTATCGTCAGTGCGGTGGATGTGGTTAAGGGAATCGGTCGTTGCACAGGAATGGAAGTTGTCGAAGTCCAGGGAGCCACCGGGTTTATAGATACCAACTATGCGGGAAAAGCCGCCGCCGCGCTGGACGCATTGACCCGCCATAATCTGGTTTACCTTCATGTGGAAGCCATTGACGAATGTTCTCATATTGGTGATTTAAAAATGAAACTGATGGCCATTGAAGATTTTGATGCCAAAATTGTTGTCCCCGTGATAACCGCTTTACGCGGACAGGATGTGCGCTTCGCGGTGTTACCCGATCATCCGGTACCTATAAAATTGCGTCAACATACGGCAACACCGGTGCCGGTCGCGGTTTGCGGCCATGGAATTGACCAAGATGACATTACGAAATTTTCAGAGCGTACCGCCTTAACCGGCAAGCTTGGGTTGATGAAGTCAACACAACTGGTTGACCTGCTTTTGAAATAATCTTCACCCACTTACCGTCTTAAGATCCACCAAACGCCCAATTTAGCTTTAAGCAAAGATCTTATCTTTTTTTTGTTTTTTTTGAACCGTATATTTGAAATTGAAGCCTAAGGCGTTATTTTTTGCGTCTATAGCTACTGATTAATAGAAATTTTATTTAAATTCGGAATAATGAATATTTCAACAAAAAAACTGGTACTGGTATAACGCCCGGCGTGGCCGGGGGATTCATTGTGCAGTTTTTCTGTTGTACTAAGTTTGACAAAGTCAACCGAATTAAAACAGCCTAATATTCCCCGCCTCGCCAGGTTTCTGCTTGGCCGCAAACCTAAATCGGAGAAAACTCATGAATCCTGAAAAAAACGAACCAATTATGATGAAAGGAAGCGAAATCGTCATTGAATGTCTGAAACGACAAGGTGTCAATCTCGTATTTGCATATCCCGGCGGCGCAGCCATTGATCTTCATCAGGCTTTAATTGGATCGGGCATCAGAGTAATTCTGCCGCGTCATGAGCAGGGAGGGGCATTTGCTGCTGACGGCTTTGCCCGTGTTTCCGGACGTGTCGGTGTTTGTATGGCTACCAGCGGCCCCGGAGCAACTAACCTCCTAACCGGTATTGCCGATTGTTATTCTGATTCAATTCCGGTTGTTTTTATCACCGGACAGGTCGGTTCTTCAATGATTGGAAAAAATGCATTTCAGGAAATCGATATTATCGGAATGACGCGTCCTATCATCAAGCACAGTTATCTGGTTTTTGACGCGAATGATTTGCCGCAGATAATCAACGAAGCGTTTGAATTGGCGGCATCTGGACGTCCAGGTCCGGTTGTCATTGATTTGCCTAAAAATGTTCAGCAACAACTTTGCACTCCAAATTTTGAAACGCATAAAATGATTGGCGGTAAAATTCCGCCTCCGGCCGATTCTGCGGATATTGAAGCCATTCGCACGGCAATTGCCGGTTCTAACAAGCCGTGTATTTATTTCGGCGGCGGAATTATTTCTTCCGGCGCATCTGCAGAATTACGTACATTCATGGAATCATATCATATTCCGGCGGTCAGCTCTCTGCTTGGAGTCGGGGCTATTCCTTATGAGCACCCGCTATATTTGACTTGGCTGGGGATGCACGGCGCCACTTTTGCTAACTACGCGGCTAATGAATGTGATTTGCTCCTGACTTTCGGGGCTCGTTTTGATGATCGCGTCACCGGTAATCCACAAACGTTTGCCACTACCGCAAAGATTGTCCATGTCGATATTGATCATTCGGAAATCAATAAAAATAAATTTGCCGATATTGGAATCGTTGCTGACATAAAAGAAATACTGGCCGAGCTGAACAAAAAACCGCTGCATCGCGAATATACCAATTGGTTTGCTCAGATCAGCGAGTGGCGACAGATGTTTCCAATGACTTTTGAAGATAAAACTGCCACCATTCAGCCGCAAAAAGTCGTCCAGATGCTCAGCACTCTGACCAATGGTGATGCCGTTATCGTTACCGGGGTCGGACAGCATCAGATGTTTGCTGCGCAGTATTATAACTTTAAGTTTCCACGGCAGTTGCTGACTTCCGGGGGACTTGGCAGTATGGGGTTCGGTCTCCCTGCGGCGATGGGAGCTAAATCGGCATGCCCGGATAAAATGGTTATTAATATTGATGGCGACGGCAGTTTCCAGATGAATATTCAGGAACTCGGTACCGTCCAAATGGAAGAATTACCGATTAAGATGGTGATCCTTAATAATCAGCATCTCGGGATGGTTGCACAGTGGGAAGATCGTTTCTACGGCGGCAGACGCGGCAATACCGTTCTAAAAAATCCGTTGGCGGATCGCCCATATCCCGATTTTGCTACCATTGCACGGGGTTATGGTATTCCGGCCCGGGAAGTTTATACGCTTGATGAACTGGAGCCGGCATTAAAAGAAATGCTGGATAGTCCCGGTTCTTTCCTGTTGGACATCCACACTGGTTATGAAGAGCATGTTTTGCCGATGATTCCGGCTGGAAAAGATTATAAAGCAACAATTTCACGTTGAAGCAGGACACTAATTAAATGATCAGTGAACCAACTATCTATAAAATTGCTCTGCTTGGCACGGGGTTGCTCTGTTTTTTGATTGCGGTCGGACATTTTAAAATCCGGCAAGAATATATAGGCCATCTTGAACAGAAACTGCGCAACCGCAATCTTGGCTATTTGCCGGCGTTGCTGGCTTTGCTGTGGTGTATTCCCCATGCCAGACCAATTGTCTGGGACTGGATGTTGCCGTGGTTGTTGCCGGCGGCAGTGATATTCAGTATCGCGGCATATTTTTATCTGGAAAACCTGTTGCCACGTGCGATCGGCGGAATTTTCATCCTTTATGGTTGTTATATCGCACAGGAATCGTTTACCAGACACACTCCCGGCTCATCATGGCTGGTCGGGTTGACCTGGGTTATTGCTGTTGGCGGCATGTTCATTGCCGCAAAACCGCATCTGGTACGCGATTACTTGCGCAAGGTCGTTGCTGACGAGCGTTATCGTTTTATCGGCAGCTGCTTCTGGTTTGTTTACGGATTGTGGTCTGTAGTTGCCGGACTGCTGGAATTTGCCAATCATGCCGCATCATGACCGAACAGTCGATTCCATTTTTTGATGTTGCGGCATTTGCCGTATCATGTCATGTCCGGGACATTGATCATTTTCTGCTGCGCTGCACTAAACTTTTTTTGAACTTCTCACTGAAGCTAATAGTCTTTACAACCTGACCAGGATCAGTAGTCCGGAAGGGTTTTGGATCAAACATGTTGCTGATTCGCTGGCTATCGCCCGATATTTTCCTGAACTGGCGAAGACCCGTATCCATGTCGCTGATATTGGTTGCGGCGCCGGATTCCCATCGCTGGTGCTGGCTTCAGCTTTCCCTGAAATGCTGATTACCGCGATTGATTCTACCGGCAAAAAAAGTGCTTTTGTCAAAATGGCGGCTACACAACTTGGACTGAAAAATCTTCGCGTCACTCACGGACGGGCAATTGAATTGAACCGCCAACCGGAATGGCAGGGCCGATTTGAGTTGATTACGGCACGAGCTGTCGCGCCCGCGATGACTATTTATCGCGAAACCAACCGGATGCTCAATAAAAACGGTCGTTGGATTTTGTATAAGACGCCGGAACATGCAATGAATGATTTGGAGGTCATGAATAATGAAACTCTCAAATATGGCTTACAATGGCAACTATCGCCAGAATTTAACTTGCCGCAGGAGTCCGGAACCCGTCAATTTTTATACTCTTCCAATATCGGGCAGCCACATTGAAGAAAATATCTGTTGACCGATTCTTTAAATTCCCTGATCAATCATAGCATCAGCAACCTTTTTGAAACCGGCAATATTTGCTCCTGCCACATAGTTGCCCGGCATACCGTAAGCGGCAGCTTCCGTGATGCAGGAATGATGAATTCTAGCCATAATTTGCTGCAACCGATTGTCTACTTCTTCCAATGTCCAAGAAATACGCATGGAATTCTGTGACATCTCCAGACCGGAAGTGGCCACGCCGCCGGCATTTGCCGCCTTGCTGGGACCGAACAGCACATTGTTGCTCGTGAACCATTCAACTGCCCCCGGTGTAGAAGGCATATTGGCGCCTTCTGAAACACAAATACAGCCTGCAGCGGTCAATGCTTTGGCATCTTCCAAATCGAGTTCGTTTTGAGTCGCGCTTGGCAGTGCCAGGTGCACCACAGGAGCAAGCATCCATGGCTTGGCATCAGGATAATATTTGGCTGAAGTAAATTTCTCTACATATTCTTTGATGCGTCCGCGCCGGACGTTTTTAAGTTCCATGACAAATTCCAGTTTTTCATCATCTATGCCGTCTGCGTCATAAATTGCGCCCTGCGAATCTGAAAGTGTAACCACCTTGCCACCCAGCTCATTGATCTTCTTTACCGTATACTGGGCAACATTACCAGAGCCTGAAACCGCGGCAATCTTGCCTTCGATGGTTTCATTCCTGGTTTTTAAGATTTCACGCATAAAATAAACATTGCCGAAGCCTGTTGCCTGAGGACGGATTAAACTGCCGCCCCAATTCATATTTTTCCCGGTCAGAACCCCTTCGTGGGCATTGACGATACGCTTATACTGTCCGAACAGATAGCCGATTTCCCGTGAGCCGACACCGATATCACCAGCCGGCACATCACAATCAGGTCCCACATGCCGGTAAAGTTCACGCATAAAACTTTGGCAAAAACGCATAACATCCATGTCCGACACACCTTTAGGATCGAAATTGCTGCCGCCTTTGGCGCCTCCCATGGGAAGAGTGGTCAAGCTGTTTTTGAAAATTTGTTCAAATCCCAAAAACTTGAGAATACTGAGATTGACTGACGGGTGAAAGCGTAGTCCGCCTTTATATGGCCCGATGGCGCTATTGAATTGAACACGATAACCTTTGTTGACATGCGCCTTGCCGGCTTGATCAACCCATGGTACCTGGAAAATAATAATTCTTTCCGGAACAACCAGTCTTTCAATAATGGCATTTTGCTCATAGAGCGAGTTGCGATCTAAAACCGGTGAAAGAGACTCAATAACTTCGCGAACAGCTTGAATAAACTCTAACTGATCCCGATTTTTTGCGATGACATCTTCCAGTATTCTTCTGCCGTATTCATTCATGTTTCAAAACTCCTTTCGGTTAAAATATTAAACACAAAAGGATTTGAATATACATTTATGTAATCACATTACAATCTTGTAACCACATGAAAATCAATAAATTCCGTAAAAAACTGCCATTTAAAAAATAGATAAATTCTATTATCATGGCAACGGAATAACCAGTGTGCTGAAAATCTTGAAATTTCTCAACCACTTTGCGGCAAGTTTTTTATTGAAATATTTTATCGAGCACTAGTCATTGGAAAATAATGTAAAAATTGCAAACTTGAAATTTCCAACCTTAGTAGTCTAATAAATTACCGTTTAAATTAACTCGGCAATGAAAAAAATTTAAAAAAGGAGTTTCTACTGATGGAAATGTGCAATTGTTCTCTAGTAACCCATCCCGCTCCAGACTTTGTCGCACAGGCAGTCATGGGTGACGGTACTATCACCGAAGATTTCAAATTATCAGAC
>Ga0265294_10004107_pt1 | contig 18299 bp, 17 predicted proteins | sample MunlanPumphouse3_FD_192504 | JGI IMG/M metagenome (GOLD analysis project Ga0265294, IMG submission 192504) | Groundwater microbial communities from a municipal landfill in Southern Ontario, Canada - Pumphouse #3 | ecosystem: Environmental > Aquatic > Deep subsurface > Groundwater | place...
AAAACCACTGTTTTGGGCACAAGGTTCCAAGACATAACCCCTCGCTTTGATTTTTTCCTTGACAACCTCTAAAGGCAGATATTTTTCCTTCCATTTACGGTCATGTGCATCTAAAGGCATATATTCGATAAACCGCAGGTGCAGAGGATACTCACAAACCAATTTCACGAAAGCATCAATTTCCTGCTCATTGACACCTTTCATCAAAACGACATTTATTTTCACAGGATTCAAGCCATAATCCAGAGCTGCCCGAATTCCCTCTAAAGTCTTTTCTAAGTTTCCACAACGAGTGATTTCTCGAAAAAGCTGAGGGTCTAAAGTATCTAAGCTAATATTAACCCGTTGTAAACCTGCCCTTTTTAAAGCAAGCACCATCTCCGCTAATAACTGCCCGTTTGTGGTCATAGAAAGGTCCGTAATGCTTGGTATCAAAGCAATTTTTTTGACAAGATCTTCGATCCCCTTCCTGACCAAAGGTTCGCCACCTGTCAAACGCACACTCTTCATCCCCAATTCCGCCCCAGCCTTCACGACCGCAAGGATCTCCTCATAGCTCAAAATATCACTATGCTGCAAAGGGGGAACTCCTTCCGGTCCCATGCAATAAACACAACGCAAATTACAACGATCGGTGACCGATACCCTTAAATAATCATGCTTACGTCCAAATCTGTCCCTAAGTTCTGCGGTCACAGCGAACACCTCACAATTCTCCGGAGATGAATTTTCTGGTTTTTTCCGAACGAGGCCGAGTAAAAAGGTCCTCCGTCCGCCCGTATTCCTCCAAAACTCCTTCCGCCAAAAATAACGTTTGGTCAGCGACCCTTTTGGCCTGAAACAGATCATGAGTAACCATAATTACGGTAATTCCTTCTTCGCGCGATATTTCCCGTAAAGCACTCTCGAGATAAGCCGTGTGGAAAGGATCCAGGTTTGCGGCCGGTTCATCTAACACCAACAACCGAGGCTGTGGTGCTACCGCACGAGCTAAAGCAACCCGTGCCCCTTCTCCCCCGGAAAGACTAACGGCATCTCTCAAGGCATATTCTTCTAAATGAAATTTTTTTAAGATATAAAGAAGGCGCTCTTCCCGTTTATCTTTTGACCAACCCCGTACTTTCAAACCATAAAGCAGATTATCCTTAACCTTTCTCTGAAATAAATAAGGTTTCTGCCACATACAAGTCATTTCCTTAATCGAAGCTGCTAATTCCTGCCCATCCCAAAACACTTGACCTTCCTTGGCTCTTTCTATTCCTGTTAAAATACGCAGAAGAGTACTTTTGCCAGCCCCATTCGGTCCGATAATTCCATAAATAAGTCCAGGTTTAAACTGAAAACTAATCTCTTTTAAGACCCACTGCTTGTTATAACAGTGCGATATTTTCTTCAATTCCAGCATTACTTCACCTCCGGTACTGCCAAGAGTACAGCAGGCTGTTAATCAGGAAAGACAACAACAGAAGAACTAACCCTAAAGCTAAGGCCAAAGAAAAATTACCCTTTCTCGTCTCCAAGACAATCGCTGTTGTCAAAACTCTCGTATACCCCTCAATATCACCGCCCACCAACATGACAGCTCCTACTTCAGCAATAACCCTGCCAAAAGCTGTAATCAAAGCAGTAACCAGCCCTATTTTCAATTCTTCGACAAGTGTCCACAAAGCTTGCAGACGGCTGGCCCCAAGTCCTGCGGCTGTCCTTAAGACAATCTGAGCCCTGTCTTCTACTGCCGAAATCGTTACCCCCATCACAATCGGACAAGCTAAAATAACCTGAGCAATAATCATCGCCGTCGGCGTAAAAAGAAGATAAATCACCGGTGCAATAGGTCCGCTCCTTGACAAAAAGAGAAAAACCAGCAACCCTACAAAAACAGGAGGCAGACCCATGCACACATAAACAAGTTTTAAGACCAAGCTCCTACCGGGAAAGTCTTTTAGTCCTATCCCCATTCCGCAGGGAATCCCCAAAGCACCCGCAATCAAGACGGCAGTGAGAGAAACGTAAAGAGAACGACCAATAATTCGATAGAGTTCGACATCCCCCGAAATAATTAGATTCAGGCTAGAACGAAAAGCCTCCAGCAGCAAAGCCCATCAACCTCTTTCTCCCATGAAATTAACTAACGATTAGTCAGCAAAGAAAAGTTGCTGCCCATTAACCTTATAATCATTAATCATCGCTTTCGTTTCCTGAGAAGTCATAAACTCAATAAAGGCCATCGCCCCGTCATAATTGACCTCAGCATGTTTTTCCGGATTAACAGCAATGACACCATAAGGATTTAAAAGCTGAGGATCACCTTCTACTAAAACTTCGAGATTCAGTTTATCCATCATGCTCGCATAGGTACCCCGGTCTGTCATCGTATAAGCCTCTTTCTCATTAGTCATCAGAAGGGTGTCGCCCATGCCTTTACCTATAGAAAGATACCATTTTCCCTCTGGCTTAATATTTACTTCCTTCCATAAAGCCATTTCTTTTTTATGGGTTCCTGATTCATCGCCTCTAGAGATAAATTCCCCTTTTTGAGTCTCTGCCATCTTTTTAAAAGCATCCAAAACCTTTAAACCTTTAATTTCAAGAGGATCAGCCGCAGGACCAACGACTACATAATCGTTGTGCATGACATCTTTTCTATTTACCCCAAAGCCATCAGCCACAAACTGATCTTCGGCCGGACGAGAATGGACCAAGACCACATCACAGTCGCCCAATTCTCCGGTTTTTAGCGCTTGTCCTGTGCCCTGAGAAATAACCTTGACCTCATAACCGGTTTTTTCCTCAAAAACAGGTAATAATTTATCTAAAAGACCGGAATCTTTAGTGCTGGTAGTAGTGGAAAGCACGATCTCCTTATTTTCCACTACTTTTTCGGGTTCTTTTTCAGTTTGAGCACCACAACCAACTAAACCAACGACCAATAATAAAACCAAAAAGATACTCGCAATATTTTTCAGCGACTTAAAATTTCTTCTTTTCATGTCTAAACATCCTCCAATATTGTTTTTAATTTTTTAATGAGTAGAAAACTTTTCCTGCATCACTCATCCTATACCCCCCCAGGGCTTCCACTTCCTTTTGGAATTCAGGATCGCTAATCACTTCTCGCAAGGTTTTCCCTGGCACCGACTCGTAAAACTCCTTAGTCAGCAGAAGGTCATAGCGTTCTTCAGCCACAGGTATAAAATCCAAACCATAGGCCCGGGCTGCAGAAAAGATACCCAAACCTACCTGAGCTGTACCTGCCGCCACTCCTGCAGCTACATTAAGATGCGAATACTCTTCCCTGCTGTAACCATACACGTCCTCCGGTTTTAAACCTTCCTGCTGCAGCAAATAATCAAAAAGCAACCGTGTACCGGCACCTTTCTGTCGATTGATAAAACCAGCCTTTTTTTTCACTAAATTCCTAATCGTCTGTATCACTAAAGGGTTCCCTTTTTCTACCATCCACCCCTGCGTGCGATAGACTAAGTTTACCAAAAGTACATTTTCCCCCGGTAGATACTTCTCCACATATGGTGCATTATAAGTGCCTGTTTCACTATGGAAGAGATGGACACCCGCTAAATGGGCCTCCCCTTTTTTGATCGCCATGATTCCTCCCATACTACCGACATGAGCAGAAGACAAAAATAGTCGGGGATTCTTTTTTCTAATCGCTGTAGCCAGAAGGTCCAGAGCTAGGTCATGACTACCTACAGCCACAAGAGTATTCTTTAGTTCTTCTTGAGCTTTGAAAAGCTCTATTTCCACCTCCTCTCCCTGTTCATATCCTCGGGACTCAGCAGGGATGGTAAGTAGACCATGCGCCCTAACTAGGGACATCGTTACTCCCGCTCCCCTATTTAAAGGGTTAGCTATATATTTTCCACCAATATAACCAACCGTCATCCGTACGAATTCCTCACTACCCAAATCGGAAACAAGACGGCGTCCCAAGAGAGCCTTCAGGCGAGGCCGTTGTGGTTCTGTCTGCTGTAAATACTGATAAATTAAAGGTTTAACAAACCAGTCTAAAGCCAAATAAGCGGAAACAGGATAACCCGGTAAACCGAAAACAGGTTTTCCCTTTATCAGCCCTAGAATCGTAGGTTTTCCCGGTCGGGTAGCCACACCATGAACGAATACTTGCCCTAAAGACTGGAAAACATGAACCGTATAATCATCTCGTCCGGCGGAAGAGCCGGCATTAACAATCACCAAATCTGCTGTCTCCACCGCCTCAGCTACCGTTTCTTTAATCACCTCAAATTTATCTTTAATAATCTTTAAAAGGTAAGGTTCAGCCCCCCATTGCCGCAAATACGCCGCAATAACAGTACCATTAAACTCAATAATCTTCCCCTTCTCCGGTTGACTTCCCGCCGGCATAAGCTCGTCACCTGTAGGGATAATCGCGACGCGAGGTCTCGCCAAAACCTCCACTTGACTGTGTCCCCCTGCCAAAATCGCCCCTAAATCAGGCGGGGTCAGGAGATGATAGGCCGGAACAATAATTTCTCCAGCCACCACATCCTCTCCCACCGGACGAACATGCTGACCTGGTGCCACAGAACTAATAATTTCCAGACTATCCTCATCTACCTGCTGAACATCTTCAACTTTAATGACAGCATCAAAAGCTTCAGGAAGAGGGTCCCCCGTATCTACCACCACATAATCCTTACCCGCTTTTAGCAGCAAAGGATTCTGGTCACTACAACCAAAAGTATCCCCGGCCTTTACCGCGATCCCGTCCATAGCCGAAGCAAGAAATGTCGGTAAGGAAGTCCCTGCAAAAATAGCTTTAGCCGTCACCCGCCCCAGAGCATCAGCAACAGACACCTTTTCCGTTCTTTCCGAGAAACGTACCTGCTCTAAAAAAATCTTTTTAGCCTCTAAACGAGGAATACTCTCCAAATAAATCTTTCTCATTTTTCATCACCTAATCCCAAAGAATTACTTCTACATCCCGTCCTGCCAAAAATCCTTCATTTCCCGGAGGGATCAGCACTACCCCGTCAGCATCAGCAAGGGTTCTCAGCAGCCCGGAGCGACCAAAAATGGGGACGGCGAACAATTCTTCCCCGGTTCTCTTCAGTTTAACTCTCACATAATCAGTCCTTCCTTGACGAGAAGGGATATTGCGAACTAACTTCGCTTTTACCGTAGCCGGAAAATTCTCTCCCGAAAAACCCTGTAACTGCTCCATGATACAAGAGCCAAACAAAGAAAAAATATTAAGAGCGGAGACAGGATGCCCCGGCAATCCCAAAACAGGCTTCCCTTTACATTTAGCCAGTAAGGTCGGCTTACCAGGCTGAATGGCAATCCCTTCTACAAGCAGCCCCGTCTCACCTAACTCCTGCATTACCTTAGCGGTAAAATCCCTCTTCCCCACGGAACTTCCTCCTGAAAGGACTAAAAAATCCACATTAGGCAAAAGATCCTCTATCCCTTGGCGAAACTCAGCATAATCATCCCTGAGAATTCCTCCCTGCACGACCTTCCCGCCTTGACGGCGGACTAATTCGGCGAGGGCCAAAGCATTACTATCCCTAATTTGACCCGGTGCTAAATTAGCCGTATGAACCGGGACAATTTCATCACCTGTAGAATATATTGCCACCAAAGGATTTCGGTATACAGAAACCTCCGTAATCCCCAAGGAAGCCAAAAGACCTAGTTCAGCGGCCCGCAATCTCCTCCCTTTTTCAATAACCACATCTCCCTGCGTTAAATCTTCTCCTCGCCGAATAAGATTCTGTCCCGGTGCTACCTGACGGAAACAATTAACCAAATCCCCCATCATCTCCGTATCTTCAATCATTACTACAGCATCAGCACCTTGGGGAAGCATCCCTCCTGTCGGCACATAAAAACAGCTCCCACCCGCAAGAGATGGAGCTTTTTCTCCCATTTTCACTTCACCGGAAAAATCCAACATCGCCGGTAAAGTCTCGGCAGCCCCAAAGGTATCGGCAGCCCTTACCGCATACCCATCAACAATCGAGCGATCAAAACCGGGAACATCCTCAAACGCCAGAATGTTCTTGCCGACAACACGTCCCCCACTAGCCCCAAGTTCTATTAATTCAAGCTCAAGAGGTGTAAAGTGAGCCTTAATCGTATTTTGCACTTCCCTAGGAGTCATTACACTATATAAACGCATTTTTTCAACCATCCTTAATTTTCTCTGCTTAAATAAAAAAACCGGCTTCTATTGCATAGGAAAGAAGCTAGTTTTTTGATTAAACTAAATTTCTCCTTTCCAAATACGGGAGGTAATCGGGTTTCCCCTAGTACCCATTGTTTCGGCATCATCGTTGAAGAACTTTAGATAACCGAACTCGGAGATAAAATCTATATAGAGTCATATTATATAACAAACTTCTTCGTTATATTAAAAAATCCTGCTAATTGACTTAAAAATAAAATTATTATTTATGCGACTTATATTTTTTCAACAAATATAATAGAGGTAGTCCCAAAAAATAACAAGCCAAAAACTCTCCCAATCCTACATAAAACATACTTAACAAAAAAGGATAACCTAACACATATTTTAAAACACAAGCTACAACAACAGCATTAATCAATACCGGGGGAAGAGGGGCCAAAAGAGCATGAGGCATTTTACTAGTAAAATAAGCTGCCAAGAGAGTAGCTAGGCTACCAAAAACGATATCAATGAACCCCAGTCCTCCATAAATATTGGCCAGTAAACATCCCACAAAAAGCCCCAAAACACTTTCCGGAAAAATAAAAGGGAGAACAGTCAGCGCCTCGGAAATACGTACTTGAATCACTCCATAACTAAGCGGAGCAAAAACGATGGTAATAGCTGCATATAAAGCAGCAATGGCACTAACGCGTACAACTTTTTTTGTTTGCATAATGCTATAACCTTTCCTTCCTGTATCTTTTTCACCAGTAAATTAACTACTTAAAAATTATATTATACTTTCCCTCTTACATACAAATTATTTAAAAATTTATATAATTAAAAAGAGGGAAAAGAGATAACTAACGACGAATATTAATGAATGATAGATATTTCTCTAAAGGGGGGAGGGGGAATTATGCCCTCTAATAAATCAAATAATTCAAAAATGGACATCAACCCAAACATTCCCTTCTTACGTTTCTTTGTCTATATTCTCTTTTTCCCTTGTTTTTTGATGATGGACACCAGTATATCTCCCATACTTTACTACATTACCGGAATCGCCTTTTTATACTCGCTCCTCCTTTTCATTTTTCCTAAGATTAATAATCAGCTGCATGATCCTTTTCCCTATACTGTTCTTTTTGACATAATCTTTATCAGCCTTTTTATTTATTTTGAAAAAAAATACGCCTTAGCGTTTTCAATTTTCTATATCTTCCCTATTATCACATTTGCCTTTCATAATAAGATTTTTTGGGCATATCTAACTGCGACCCTGTCGGGAAGTATCCTTATCTTGATCAGTATGCTTAAAAACCTACCTTTACCTGCGGTAATCGTACAAATTATCATCTTCTTTATCCTTTCTTTTTATGCGACAACACTGGCGCAGAATTTTCACAATTCCTGCTATCTCATGGCTAACCTCGACACGCTCACTAAAATACATAACCGCCGCTTTTTTAATCAAAGCTTAACCTCACTTGTCAAAAGAAGTATCCCTTTTTCTTTAATCTTACTGGACTTAGACAATTTTAAACAACTTAATGATTCAAAAGGTCATCATCATGGCGACTATGTCTTAAAAACAATAGCAGATATTATGAAGGAATGTACTAGAACTACGGACATTATTGCCCGCTTCGGGGGAGATGAATTTGCCATTATTCTTCCCGAAACTAACAAAGAAAAAAGCAAAACCGTTGCCGAAAGAATCCGCAATAGTGTCTTAGTAAACCCTAACTTTATCCCTTATTCACAAGTAAGTCTTTCTACAGGTATTGCCGCCTATCCCCATGATGGTGAAGCCACGGAAGAAATCATCCAAAAAGCTGATGAAGCCTTATATGTGGCTAAAGCAAGAGGGAAAAATTACATCCACCTCTATTAAAGGCAATGCATAATTCATAATTCATAATGCATTATGAAAAAATAAACAGAGTAAAAAAGCACAGTAATTAGTTTTTAATTATTACTGTGCTTTGCTTTTAAACGATTCTGTATTGTTTTATTACTATGTTTTCATTATGAATTATGCATTGTGCATTATGAATTATATTTTCCGCTTTATCTTATCTGCACCTGGACAGATAAACTAATATTTGTGGCTAGGTTTGTTTCAGTAATTGTATAGGTTCCGGAAGGTACTTGCCTGCCACTATTATTCACTTGATTCCAGGTTCTCTCAATCACCTGTGTCCCACCAGGAAAGATTGTAATTAAGCGCGTAAACTGAGCAAAAGTACGTCCGGTGGAATATCGCCAGACCACAACACCAGCCGCATTAGTAGCGGTTATTTCTACAATCTGACTCGTCCGATAACGAAGATTTATTTCCTCATCTGTAACATTGGTCTTTACCAAGGTAATTTTAATATTTTCTCCCCGATTATAAACACGTTTGTCGGTAAAAAGGATATGTCTAATCCCTCTCCCTACTCTTGTGGCAATGGGGGTTCCCTGCGGAGGTGTGGGAACTTGCACACAGGTTACACCTAAAGCCCGCCAAGTAAGATTTCTTACCACACCCGTTACGGCAAGACCCTGCTGACGCTGAAACTGTCTTACCGCTCTCTGTGTTCTTACATCAAAAACTCCATCAATGGGACCAGTATAAAAGCCTTTATCTCTAAGTAATGTCTGCAAAAATCTTACCGCCGGGCCCCGATCACCAAGCCTAAGCACAGGACAAAAATATTCCTGAGGCGGCACTGGTGGTACTGGCGGTACAGGAGGTCCCGGGGGAGGTGTTACCCCACAACTCACCCCCAAAGTTTCCCATGTTTGTACATCAACTATACCGGTCACGGGAAGCCCTCTCCGCGTTTGAATTAACCTTACCGCCGCTTCCGTCCTTGCTCCAAAAACGCCATCAACAACACCTGGATTCGCCCCCGCACTTCTTAGAAGGGTCTGCAATGTTCTCACTGACGGACCTCTAGACCCGCGCTGTAACCGGGGACAAAGCCCAGAAACGGGAGGTGTTGGCGGGACAGGGATTACAGGAGGAGTCGGAGGTACAGCTACTCCAGGAATCGTTAAAACTTGCCCCACAAAAATTAAATTCGGATCAGCAAGATTATTCGCACGGACAATTGCCTCTACTGTCGTCCCAAACTTTTGCGCAATGGAAGATAAGGTATCACCTGCCTGAACCACATATTGCATAAGGCTCATCTCCTTTATAGATATTCTCTGCCTTATATCATATGTGTCAGCACCCCGATTGGTTATTTATAGCTTCTATTTCTGAAGAAAAAACAAAACAAAAACAGGATAAAACAAAGAAACTAATGCTAAAAGAAATACCCCTAGAGCACCCCTTCTCTTTTTTTTACGCCATAGCCAGACCATATAACTTAATGTATAAAAACTAATAAGCATTGCTATCAACAAAAAAAATATCTTATAGACCAAAGGTCTCCCTCCCCTTAAAAATGAGTAGGTGCAGTCTTCACCATCATCCCGGTCCGACGTATATTAAAAAACGTCTGTACTTTTACTTCACAGAAGGGATATTTTTCTAACCAAGCGTAGTCAACCCAATCTTGCCAAGTCCAGAAAAAAGCTCTCGTGTATTCACCAAAACCAAAAATATCACTGGCATATTCTTCCTGGGTTTTTTTGATCAACTGGGTAACTTCCTGTGAAATAGAGGCACTAATATACTGTTCAAGATCCTTTTCCAATTTGCCCTTTTCATAGTTTTTGCCACTTTGAATAGAGAGCGTTTCGCCTTCCAAAAAAAGGTTAACTTCAATCACCGTCTTAATCCCATTGGCTTTAACCCTAATCTCAGGATAACGTCCTCTTCTTATTTCCATCACAATAAGATTTTCTTCCGGATCCTTAGGTTCAGGGAAACTAAAAATACTCGTCTTAAACTCTCCGGTAAGCATTTGATAATAACGGGTTTCTTTCCCATTAAGAAAACCAACTAATTGGTCCTCTTTAAAAACTGCCTGTCCGATTAAATCAATTTTGTTTCCACCTTTACGGGGGATTTCCCCAGGTAAATAAGCTATTTCTTCGATCGTCTTTTCTTCATTACTTCTGCTGCTTGCTTCCTCATTCTGTTCCTCTTTATTCTTTTGTACCGCCACCAGAGCAGTCGTAGGCTGTTGTCCCGGTGATTTCAGTCCCTGATAAAATCTATGAATATCTGATTTTAGAATAAAGCCCGTCAAATCCGCTGACGCCATAAATATATCTAACTGCCGAGAAGGGTATTTTTCAAAAATAAGCCCCTTATTCTTTTCAATAAACTCGCCTGCTTTTCCTTTCGCTACCATCAGAAAAGTAGTCCGTCTTAATTCTCTGCTTCTAACTAACGGATTAATGTATTTACTTAACCCTTCCCGGGCAATCTCCTCAGAAACAACTACAGCCTTATTATGAATTAAAGTTAAATGTTTACTGATAAAAGCACTAGCCAGCTGTTGTGCTCCGAAAAGAGAAGCCGCTTCAACCTCAATAATTTCCGTAGCCACTTTTGCTTCTCCCCCTTCCGCAGGCTGAGGTACCGCAATTTGAAAAGTCGCCCTGATAATATTTTCCTTGCCCTTGTCAATACCCATCATCAAAATATAACCCATTTCATCAGTTTCCCGTGCTCCCCAACAACCCTGAATCAAAAGGAGTAAAGCAACAGTAATAAATAATAATTTAACTTTAGGAATCATTGGTCTTGTTTTCCCCTTTCCTTAGAATTAAGGCTGCCGCCCAAATCAAAAGGGGCAAAACAAAGGTTGGAATCCAACCATAGCTCATCCTTACCTCTCCTTCAAGTTTCACCGTCTGTATTAAATCAAGCGGAGTAAAAGCTAAACTAAAAGTTAAGAGGCAAAGCGCGGGAAGAAGAGGACGATAAGAAGGCAGTTTAAAAGTATCCTGCAAAATAATTGCTCCTACTAATATTCCTGCCGCAATACTTATAAAAGCTGTAAAAGTCCAAAAGATAACAAAGACTGCTTCCACTCGCTGAAAATAATGTCCTAAAAAAATGCTTCTACTTAATTGATAAAAAGGAACTAAAGTTTCGGAACTGGCAGGAACAGGTAAGACCATTAGATAAACCCCGGTGATCGCTATAAAAAACATCATCACAAAACTAAGACTAAAAACTCCCACATTTTTTAGTCTTTCAGGTTTAAAGGAAAAGTAACGAACTAAATAGGCTAAGATGATCACTTCGCCAAAAGCCGAAGTACCCCAAAAACTACTTTTTATTACAGGCCAGACCCCCGGCCCCGTTAGCGGAAGCAACATTTTAAAATCATAATAAGGATAAAGTACCAACAAAACTAACGCTACCCCTATCGCCAAAAAAGGAAAAGAGAAATACGCACTACGAAAAAGAGCTTCTATCCCATAATAAGCAGCTAGCCAAGCAGTAAGAACAAAGATTAAAGCTAGAATAATAACAGGTGTTTCTGTTAATACAGTGAGAATTGCAGCTTCACTGAAAAGCCGTAAATGATTACTCGTGCCAAAAATACTATATAAAAAGACAAACGTATTTATACCCAAACCTAAGACAGGACCTAAAGTAACTTCAGCAATCTCCGAAAGAGGCTTTCCGGGAAAACGCCCTAAAACACCCACGATCATCAGCCAAAAAACAATGCTAATTAAACCACTAAGCAGAACGACCAACCAACCGGCCGTTAACCCCCACTCCGTCACTATGCGCGGATAACCTAAAAAAGCTTTCGCCCCGATCATAATGATTATAAAAGCAGCAGCTTCAGAATGTCCCACCAATTCTTTTTTCACTTGGCTCTCCCTCCCCGGCGATTCTTAATCCAGCCTCGACTAATATTCGGCTGTCGGCTTCTTTCCAGCGGATCAAGATAATCGACCCGTTCTTCCATTGACCAGACCGGACCCCTCAAAACCACATCAGGACCTGTTTTGGTTTTCGGACTAATCGGGGCAAGAAAAGGAACCCCAAAAGACTTCATATTCACCAGAGAAAGAAGGAATAAAAACAAACCTCCGGAAATACCAAAAAACCCGAAGAATGCCGCTAAAATAGTAAAAATAAAACGCCTCCCCCGAAAAGCAAAGGAAATAGAATAATTGGGAATAGCAAAAGAAGCTAGTCCTGTAATGGCAATGATAATAATTAAAATAGGGCTGACGATACCTGCTTGAACGGCAGCCTGACCAAGAATAAGAGCACCGACAATCCCAATCGTATTACCAATAACGCCCGGTACCCGCACCCCTGCCTCACGGATAAGCTCAAAGGCAAATTCCATCGCAAATACTTCAAAAATTGTCGGAAAAGGTACCGTGGCACGAGAGGCAGCAATGGCTAAAAGGAGCTCCGTCGGAATCATCTCCTGATGAAAAGTCACAATAGAAACATAAATACTGGGAGTCAAGATCGCAATAAAAAGAGCAAAGACCCTCAATATCCGCAAAAAATTGCCATAAGGCATCCGTAAATAATAATCTTCCGAGCTATGTAACAAAGAAAAAAGTGTAGCCGGAACAATCAAAGCCTGAGGACCCCCATCAACAATCACCGTAACATGTCCTTCTACTAGAAAAGATACTACTCGATCCGGTCTTTCTGTAGTCAAAATCTGTGGACTAAGCCGAAAAGGTTCATCTTCAATAAACTGTTCCAAAACACCGGAAACACCTACATAATCAGTTTTAATAGAGGTAATACGCCTTTTTACTTCGGCAATTAATTGAGGATTAGTTAAATCCTCTAAATACATAATCGCTACATCGATCTTGTTTCGCGACCCGACTTTAACCATTTCTGTAATTAAATTCTCATTACGCAAAGCTTTTCTAATTAAACCCGTATTACTACGTAAGGTTTCGTTAAAAGCCTCATGAGGACCCATGATCACCTGTTCGACTTCCGGCTTACCTACAGCACGTTTATCCCATCCCTTTGTTTCGACCACTAAACATTGTGCACAACCTTCGATAAAAATAGCCGTACCACCATAATTAACCCAATCTAAAATCTGCTGATATTTTTCTAAAACCTGCACATCATGGCCGGGCAGTAAATGTTCCTTAATATATTCTGCGATTTCGCTCCCCTCGATCTTCGCCTCTTCATCCAAAAGTACCATTAAAGGCTTAAGTATAGAATTATTAATAATCTCCTTCTCAGCAAGCCCATCAATAAAAAGCACAAAGGCTTTGAGAGGAGGATGTAAAGCAATATAAAATTCACGCAGGATAATATCCTTGTTTTTAGGCAATGAATAGATTTTTTCTAGATAACCCTTGTTCACCTCTAAGCTTGAACTTACAAAAAGCTTTTCGGGAAAAAAAGGTTCTTTTTTCATGCTTTTTTCCATGTTCTTTTCCTTATTTTTTTCCCTTTGTTCAGCAAGACTTAGGGGAGTTTTACTAACTCGAACAGGCTTTTTAAAGGCTTCTTTCTTTACTCTAAACTGCTTGTTTTTATCCGCCTTGCCCTGTTTATTACTTTTCTTTTTCTCCTTTTGCTTACTTTTCTTCCCTTCCTGCCTCTCCTGATCCCCATTCTCCTTTTCTGAAACAAGCAAAAAACCCTCTTGTTCCTTGCCCTCATCAAAAACTATTAAATTAGTAATTTTTTTCCGAAGCTGTTGAAAAAAACTCAATTAGACCCATCCTCTCCCTTTCTTTCTGTAGCTTTTGAAAGTACCGTTAAAATTATGCCTGTCACCGTTTCTCGCTATTTGCATAAAGTATTATAGAAAAGCACATCCAAACTACGTCATCCATCCTAAGTACTTCTGGATATAAAATTAGAAAGGAGGAACAAATAAATGATGGCTATGTACCAAGCCCTTAGAAATTTAATGATGGAACTTAATGAATTACTGATTGTCTATGGTTACATGATCCAAAATGCCCCTACGGAAGAAGCCAGAAGATTAATAGAATTAAATAGAAGAACAGTGATGAATACCAAAGAGGCTTTAGTAAAAATGCATAAGGAGATGTTTGGTAAAGATTTCACCGATTTAGAGGAAGCGGCAGAAGAAGTCCCGGTATTTACTGATTTTAGAGCAGCCGCCCGCTATGCCTTTATCGAAGAAACCCAGGTTATCCAAATGCTTAAGAACCTGTATCTAAGAACAGACTCTTGCAACCATAACTCCCACTTCAATTGTCTGATTGAACATGAAATAAATGCGATGAGGCTTTTATACCTATTAACCTAGAACAAATTAAGATGCTGATCCTTCTTTTTATTTTCAAATTAGAGGCTGAACGTAAAAACAACCTTTTTGCGTTCAGCCTCTAATTTGTAAAAATATAAGTTTGCCCAATTTACTAAAGCAAGCACTTCCCTTTTTTGTCCTTACATATCATAAAAGAGTGAGTAGTAACAAGAAATTAAGATAAAGGAGCGGACAAATATTTATGAACGACTGCTGGGAGCAAATTATTGATCACCCTTTAGGGAAAAGAGGTCTTAAGCCTAGGGAAAAAGGACTAACCATGGTTATTGATAAAGGACTAGGACTCCGGGAATTACGCGATCTTTTAGAAATAGCCGGCAGTTACCTTGATTTGCTCAAGTTAGGCTTCGGGACTTCCCTTCTTTACAAAGAAAAACTTGTCAAAATGAAAATAGAACTCTGCCAAGAATATCAAATTAAAATTTACCCGGGTGGAACCTTAATGGAAATTGCTATGTTCCAAGGACGTTATGAAGCTTATTTAGAACAAGCTGGGAAGCTAGGTTTTAAAATAATAGAAATCTCCGACGGAACAATCCCCTTAAATGCCGAAAAACGCGAAGATTGTATTAAACAAGCCGTCAGGGCAGGCTTTACTGTGCTCACAGAATTGGGCAAAAAAAATCCTAAAGCAGTACTTTCTCCAAAACAGCTCTGGATACAAGGGCAAAAGGACTTAGCTAATGGGGCTTGGAAAACAATTATCGAAGCACGGGAAAGTGGGAAAGGAATTGGTATTTATAACCCCAAGGGAGAAATAGAAGAAGCAAAATTAATGGCTTTACTGGAAAATTGTGAGGACCACAATAAAATCATCTGGGAAGCGCCTCTAAAAAATCAGCAGATTAACTTAATTAAAAGGTTGGGTTCTGCAGTCAATCTGGGCAACATTCAGCCTCAAGACCTGCTAGCTTTAGAAGCCTTAAGAACCGGGCTCAGAGCAGATACCCTCCCCTCAGCCTATACTCTTACTAACAAAACTTACCATTCGTAATTTTTACAGAGGAGGTTTAAATATGAATATTGATCTCTGTTTTACTGCTCAAAAACTCACTTCCCCCTTGGTTTATGGTAAAACCGCTATTATCCTTGATATTTTCCGGACCTCCTCTACTATTATTACCGCCTTATACCAAGGAGCAGCTAAAATTCTCCCTGCTTTTACTCCGCAAAAGGCCTTACAATTAAAAAAACAACACCCCGCCTCCCTCCTAGGAGGAGAAACGAACTGTCTAAAAACAGACGGTTTTGACCTAGGTAATTCCCCTCTAGAATATGCCCCGGCAATAATCAAAAACCAAACAATTATTCTTTCTACCACCAACGGCACTACAACTATTCAGCAAGCCAAAGATGCCGCCAAGATTTATATCGGTTCTTTTCTTAATGCCCCTGCTCTTGTCCAAAAGCTTCAAGAAAATAAAAATGACCTCCTCTTAGCCTGTGCAGGCACCCAGGGGGAATATTCCTTAGAAGATGTTTGCTGTGCAGGGTATTTCCTCCACCTCTTGAAAAACACCGTCAACCCACTCCTTAATGACAAAGCTTTAAGCGCCCTCGCTTTATATCATAACTTCCAAAAGAACCTCCCCTATTATTTAAGCAGATCCCAAAATGGGCGAACCTTATTAGCCAAAGGTTACTGGCGCGATATTGAATACTGTTGTTTACAAAACTTTTTACCCACCATCCCCTTATATTGCGATTCAACCATCATTGATATAAGTACCTCTAAATAATAAAAAAAGAAGTAAGTGAAAGGAGCAAGCCCATGATTAAAGAGATCACCATCTTACCGGGCAAAGATAAAAACGAAAATAAGGAAATTTTTGACCAAATAACCCTGAAAGCCGGAGAAACCATCTCTATTGTCGGACCTACAGGAAGCGGGAAAACAGCCTTCATCACCGATATTGAACTACTGGCTCAGGGAGACACTTCCACAGGACGCTACATCCTCATTAACGGGGAAAGCCCTACAGATGAAAGAAGATATGACCCCGCTCAAAAACCAATTGCCATGATTACCCAGAACACCAAATGCTTTGCCGATTTAAGTGTAGAGGAGTTTTTTAATATTCATGCCCGTGCTCGTAAAATAAATAAAAAACAAATTGTGACAGATACCCTAGAACTAGCGAATAAATTTACCGGAGAAAAAATCAAACCACATCATAAAGTTACCATACTTTCGGGAGGACAAACGAGATCACTCTTAATTGCCGATGCTTTGCTCATTGGGGCTGCTCCTATTATCCTCCTTGATGAAATAGAGAATGCGGGTATCTTTAAACAAGAGGTTATCGAAATTATCAGAAGCACCTCCAAAATTATTATTTTTGTTACCCATGATCCCGTCATCGCTCTGCTTACTAAAAAACGCTTAATCATGGGGAATGGCGCTGTCAAAAAAATCCTTTGTCAAAATGAAGCAGAATCAGGTGCAGCTCAAAACCTGCTCAAATTTGATCAAAAAATGGGTGTCATTCGGGAAAACCTTAGAGCTGGTTATGAAATAACCCAAGAACTAGTTAGTGCCAACTTTGCTTAAAAAAGCAAAACCAAATAAGGTGGTGTTCATTTTTGAAACTTTTAGTAATCGCCGGGCCCCCCTCTGTAGGTAAAACCTCTTTAACCAAACAAATCATCAAAAGATTCCAAAAAGAGATAAAAATCGCCTACTTAAAAATAGATGTAGTCAAAGCCTTCGAAGATATAGAACTACGTAAAGAATTTCACATTCTCACTAAAAAAGTATACTCAGGTGACCTTTGCCCCGACCATGCCGGAGTGATGATTATGGGTGATGCTATCGAATGGGCGGAAAGTAATAATACCGACCTCTTTATTATCGAAAGTGCCGGGCTTTGTCTCCGCTGTTCCCCTTACCTTAACCAAGGCTTAGGGCTCATCGTCTTAAGCTCTATCGCGGGTATTCACGCCCCGGAAAAAATGGGAGCAATGGTCTCCTTAGCGGATATCGCCGTTGTTACTAAGATTGACTTAATTAGTCAAGCAGAACGAGAAGTACTCATCCAAAAAATAAAAGAAGTTCATCAAAATATTATTCTTTTAGAAACCAATGCTTTACAAGGTACATCACTACAGCGTCTCTATGACCTTATTGAAAAGTCAGCACCTATTAATAAAGAAACCCTCCTCCTTAAAGGCAGTCCCCCTCTAGGTACCTGCACTATCTGTGTAGGGAAAAAAGAAATTGGCTGGAAACATCATTTTGGCGTAGTCAAAAAATTAGATGGCCTTGCTGCCGATTACTTATATCGGGGGGAATAGCTGATGTGTTCAACAAAACATTGGTTGCCACCAGGTAAAAATTGCGGACAGTGTGGTGCGGAAAACTGTAAAAGCTTTCTCCGCCTTCTGCATAGTGGGGAAAAAAACTATCAGGATTGTCCTTATTTTCAGAAAAAAATCAAGCAAGACAGCCAAAAAGACCTTGAAGAACTGCAAGAGGCACTTTATGCCCCCTTTGATCTTTTAGGTAACCCTTATGATTTTATCCTTAAACCTCTGCCGGGAGAAATCTCGGCACGAAAAATTGTCCTCCCCTTCCGTAGTGACCTTGTCGAAAAAATGAAGATCACCAAAGGTGACTATGTCCTCGGTCGTCCCATGGGAGCAGGCTGTCCCATCCCCCATGTGCTTAAAGTAATTAAAGCCGAACCTATCACGGGGCTCCTTTATACTTGGGTCGTGGGTCCGCAATACTCTCGTGAACAACAAATTAAAGATGTCGTGGCTTATCACATGATTGGTTTTGAAGGAATGGCCTCCTCTATCCAAAAAGAACCCGTCTTCGGCTGTCGCATGACTTTCCTCCCCGGGTTTTGCATGATGAACCTTAACCATACAGGGCTCGTTAATATGGTTTTGGAGAAAACCTCTGGTTTGCATGTCCGCCTTGAAGA
>Ga0265294_10004108_pt1 | contig 18299 bp, 15 predicted proteins | sample MunlanPumphouse3_FD_192504 | JGI IMG/M metagenome (GOLD analysis project Ga0265294, IMG submission 192504) | Groundwater microbial communities from a municipal landfill in Southern Ontario, Canada - Pumphouse #3 | ecosystem: Environmental > Aquatic > Deep subsurface > Groundwater | place...
AGTTCCCGGCTCAAGTGTTCCCGCATTCAAGCCGAGTAAGGTTGCCGGACCGACTGTAAATTTGGATACCAGTTCGGACATTGACAGTATGCCGCTGTGGTAAAGTTCGGTCAGACAGACCGGAATTGCAGTTTCAAGTCCGATAATGCCGAAAGGCGCATAATCGAATTCTACTTCTTTGGCCGTCATCGTATGGGGGGCGTGATCAGTGGCAATGATCGAAATTGTTCCGTCTTTAAGTCCTTTAATGACAGCCTGCCGGTCATCTTCAGAACGCAGGGGCGGGTTCATTTTATAGTTAGTGTCGAATTTTTTGATATTTTCGTCAGTCAACGCGATATGATGTGGAGTTGCTTCCGCAGTTACCTTGATTCCTCTGGCTCGGGCACGGCGCATCATTTCCACGCTTTCACGGGTGCTGATATGTTGCATGTGGATTTTCCAATCGAACATCCGTGAAAAAATAATATTGCGCTGTATGATCAGTTCTTCCGCCGCGCTGGGAATGCCGAGCATGCCGAGCAAGACCGACCATTTACCTTCATGCATGACTCCGTCACCTTTCAGCGATTCTTCTTCGCAATGGTCCAGGATCGGCAGGTCAAACGATTTGGCATAAGCCACGACATGCCGCATCAATTCGTTATTTTGAATACAGCGTCCATCATCCGAAAGTGCCACCACACCGGCGTTTTTGAGACTGCCGATTCCGGCCATTTCTTTGCCATCGGAATTTTTACTCAGGCAACCGCACGGATAAACCCGAACTTTTGCGTTGCGTTCACTTTCTCTTTTTATCAATTCGATAGTGCCTGCACTGTCGCAGCAAGGATTGGTATTGGGCATCGCCAAAATCGAAGTGAAACCGCCGGCTGCTGCGGCCATAGTACCTGTCGCGATGGTTTCAGCTCCGGTATTTCCAGGCTGACGCAGATGAACATGAATATCAATAAAACCTGGCGCAATGATATTTCCACTTAAGTCGATTTTTTCCGGTTTTCTGATGCTGGAGGGTTCGACAATGATGCCGTTGGCTACTCCGATATCCATGACTTCGTCAATACCGCGAGCCGGGTCGACGACGCGGGCTCCGGTCAGAATATAATGATCTCTTGTATTCATTTATAATGCTCCAGCTGTGAGAAAAAGCACCGCCATGCGTACTGCCATGCCGTTGCTGACTTGTTCAAGAATAACCGATTGCGGTCCGTCGGCAATTGCAGAGGACAATTCGATATCGCGATTGATTGGTCCCGGATGCATTACCAGTGCGTCCGGCTTCAAAAATTGCGCTGAATCACGGTTTAAACCGAAGAACTGACTGTATTCACCGGTACTGGGAAAAAATCCATCAGCCTGTCGTTCGTGCTGAATGCGCAAAAGATTGACGACATCAGCATCGACCAGCGCATCTTTCAGATTGTGGCAGACCCGCACGCCGACTTCTTCAAATTCTCTGGGGCACAACGTTGCGGGGCCGGCAAATGTTACATTCGCGCCGAGTTTCAGCAATGCCCACATATCACTGCGGGCGACACGACTGTGAAGGATATCGCCGATAATAGAAACGTTCAGCCCTTTCAGACTGCCGAATTTTTCGCGGATGGTAAAGACATCAAGCAATGCCTGAGTCGGGTGTCCATGCGAACCGTCCCCGGCATTGATTACCCCGCATTTGATATGCTTGGCGATAAGCATGTGTGCCCCTGGCGCGGAGTGGCGCATCACAATTATATCAGCTTGAAGTGCTTCAATATTTTTTACCGTATCCAGCAGCGTTTCACCTTTGGTCAAACTGCTTACGCTTCCTGACATATTGATGATATCTGCACTGAGACGCTGTTCCGCAAGCTCAAATGACACGCGTGTTCTGGTACTGGGTTCAATGAAAAAATTGACCACGGTCTTGCCTCGCAGAGCCGGTACTTTTTTTACATTGCGCAAACAGACTTTCTTGAACTCCTCGGCAGTATCGAGTATCAACTCGATTTCAGCGGCGGTGAGATCATAAATCTCCAGCAGGTCTTTTTGTGTCCAACTGATGCTCATCCTTTAAATACTCCAGCTTTGTCCCATAACATTTCATATATACCGTCAGCACCTTCGCTTTCCTCAAATTCAACCAGAATTTTTTTGTCAACAGGCGCTTTATGAACGAAACCGACATAATCGGCACGAATCGGAAATTCATATCGACAGCGGTCAACCATAATCGCAAGGCGGATCAATCGAGGTCTTCCATAGTCCGTCAGCGCATCCAGCGCGGCACGAACACTCCGCCCGGAAGCCAGAACGTCATCGGCAATGATCACGTTGCAATCATCAATGTTAAACGGGATGTCGGTTTCCCTGATTATCGGCAACTTTTTTTTGCGTAAACTATAATCGTCACGATACATGTTAATATCCAATACGCCCTCGAGTGACTGAAAACCTGAAAGCTCCAGGATTTTGGCTCTCAGACGATGGGCAAAAGGAACCCCTTGCCGCTGGATTCCCAACAAAGCAAGGGGTTTTGCACTTTTGGTGCCCGGCTTGAATTCAGAGATGATTTCAGCGGAAATTTGGGTCAACGCCTCATCCATCCGGGATTTGTCAAAAATCAAAGTTTTATTCGTCATAGTTTTTTCCCAAGACAATTATTTAAACTATCAGTTAAATTTAGTTCGCAACCAATAAAATGCAATCACCTCTTTTGAAATTACCTCTAATATGACAAATGACGTTTGAATGAGTACAGAAAGACTCATATGTTAGAGTCAGCACACTGACATCATTTAAATTACGGAGGGAACAGATGACAACGGCAGTGAAAAAAACAGTGGTGGTATTGGGCGCATCAACTAATCCGGAAAGGTATTCAAATAAAGTTGTCGTTAGTCTGCTGGAACATGGATATGAGGTGATTCCGGTCAATCCTGCCGGTCCGGTTATTTGCGGTTTACAGGCGGTCAAGGATTTGGCGGCGGTGAAACAGCCGGTGCACACTTTGACTATGTACATAAATCCGGAACGTTCTTCAGCCTTGCATGATGAAATTATTACTTTGAATCCGGGAAGGGTTATATTTAATCCCGGTACTGAAAATCCGGCATTGGCGGCATTATGTCGCGAACATGGAATAAAAACTCTGGAAGCATGTACGCTGGTGATGCTGAAAACCGAACAATTTTAAACATAACGAAAACAACCTGATTCCCATAAAATATTGTTTGGTAGTAATTAATCGATGAGTGGCGAAAATTTCAATTCAGTTGAAGACCGTGGTCCGATTATCCGGATTGTGAAACTTTTTCTCACCGAGCCGTTGTCAATGATTTTCATTGTTCTGACGCTAATGCTCGGATGGATGGCGATTTGTACACTTTTGGATCGTGTCATAAACTTTGCGCTCGCATAATGCGCGCGCGAAGTTTAAGTACCTGAATTTACAGTAATTTTTCCGGTTGACTGAAATTGAGATAAAACAGAAAAATACATCAATAAGAAACTTGCCGCAAAGCGGTTGCGATCTTTCGAGTTTTGTTCCGCACTTCTCGATGGCATGAACAGAAAAAAATCAGACGAATCTATTTGATTTAACCGCAAATCAATCGCATATTGTATGCGTTCACAGAACATTTAGTTACTTGTCGGGCATCGAGAAGTCCCCGCTAAATGCTTGACAAACCAAACAACGGGGAAGGGAGAAAGAAATGAACTGGTATCTGGATGTGTTAAGTATGCCGTATTTGATGGTCGTGCAAGACGCAAAGAATATTGGTTCTTTGTGCTTTTCAATGTGATCATCAGCCTTGTCCTCGGATTTGTGGATGGTCTTCTCAGTAGCTCCGGCATTATCGGCGTGATTTATGGTTTTGCCGTGCTTATCCCCAGCATCGCGGTTTCTGTGCGCAGACTCCACGACATCAATCGCAGCGGATGGTGGCTGTTGATAGGTCTGATTCCGTTGATTGGAACAATAGTGATGCTTATCTTTATGGTCACAGACGGCACCACCGGCGATAATCAGTATGGAGCAGATCCCAAAACCGCATCGTGAAAAATACGCAAAGAGCGTGAATTAATTCAAGGTTTCGGCACTGCGAGTGCCGAAACCTAAATTCAAAACATGCGCGGTTTGCCGCCAGCTCAAACACGTTCATGATTCACAATTCGCTAGAACATCTCAGGTTGCCAAAACATCCTGTATGGTATTCAGAATCAATTTGATTTGGTTTTGGAACGGTTGGCGAGGATATGAGCGATTTCATAATAATTTTCCCACCATTGATTTTTAGGGCGCTGGAATTCTTTTATCGCGATTTTATCGAGTGATTCCAGTTCATACAGAGCGGTTTTACCTTGTTTCTGCCCGATCAGCAACGATGAGTGGTCGCCTTTGTTCAGTTGATCGATGATTTTGGCGACCGCTTCATAAGCGAGGCGGGCGGCGAGAATACGGTCAAAGGGAGTCGGCTGACCGCCTTGCTGGATGGGACCGAGAATGGATTTTCTGACGTCAAACCATTTGCCGCCTTCTTCATCAAAAAGTGAACAGATGAAGTTAATGTCATAAGTAGGATTGGCGTTTTCATTGGAAATGATCAGCGCGGTACGACGTCCGTCTTTGAATTCATCGACCAGTTCGTGGGTATGGTTTTGCAACATGTCTACGTTAATACCCATTTCGTGGGTATAGATGTATTCGGCGCCGCAAGCCATGCCGGACATCATCGCCAGAAATCCGCAGTAACGTCCCATAACTTCGACTACAAACAGACGTCGGGCGCTGTCCGCGGATTTTTTGATTTTATCGACGGCTTCGACAATGGTGTTCAGTGCGGTGTCGCAGCCGATGCTGAGTTCCGCGCCCGGAATATTGTTGTTGATGCTGGCTGGAATGCAGATGGTCGGCATCTTGAAGATTTCGAAATTATTTCTTGCTGCCAGCAATTTTGACGCCAGCGTATAGGCGGTCCAGCCGCCAATAATAATCAACGCATTGATCCGGTGTTTTTCCAGATTCGCGGCAATCCGGTACAGATCACATTCTTTCGGCAGCGAACGATTGGTGCCGAGCTTGGTTCCGCCGATGCCCGGCCAATGATCGACTTCCATCCATTGGAATTCGTGAAAACGTCCTTCAAGCAGACCTTCGACCCCGTCTTCAATACCGAATACCCGGTAACCGTTATTCATGCCCATGCGGACAATCGCGCGCAATGCGTTGTTCATCCCCGGTGCCGGCCAGCCTGAAGTGATGACGGCGATGCGCGGGCTGTCTTCATGAAGTTCTTTTTCCGGTTTACTTTGTGCGTTGACCGAGACCAGATGACATATTTTCGCCCAGCTGATACCGCGCATCTTTTCTGCTTCATCAAAATTGCCGTTTTTAATCGATGCCGAAATGGCGCGGGTTTTGGCTACAGTTTCAAGCAGTGGTACCATGGTGACCCGGTTGTGTTGTGAAACCACAATTTGTGACGTATTTGACGAATCGTTTTTCAGCAGTTCTTTAATGGCGTGGTAACCGTATGCCGTACTCATGTAGCGGTCATAAGCGCTGGGTGCGCCGCCGCGTTGAACATGTCCGAGGATAGTGATTCGACATTCAGAATTGAGCTTGGTTTCAATGGTTTCCTTGACCATCGCGCTGGTGATGGGGTTGCCGTGAATATCGCGTGCGCCTTCGGCCATGATAATGATATTGTCGCGTCGCCCGGCTTTCCGTCCGTCTTCGAGTTTGCAGCAAAGCTCATCTTCCCAACCGTCTTGGGGAGGGTGTTCCGGGACAAAAACCCATGCCGAACCGGTGGCGATCGCGCTCATCAACGCGAGATATCCGCAGTTGCGCCCCATGACTTCGACGACAAAAATGCGTTGATGACTGAACGCGGTGCTGCGCAGCGCATCGATGGCATCGACAATACGGTGCAGCGCGGTATCGGCGCCGATGGTCATATCGGAATTGGCGAGATCGTTGTCAATTGAGCCGACCATGCCGATTACGCGGAGGGCAGGGCAGGCGGCACGCTGTGCTTCAGTAATGCGTCCGGTTTGCAACAATTCTTCACAAAGGTCGCTCCAGTCGCTGCTGAATTCGTCGGCTCCGCTTAAACTGCCGTCGCCGCCGATCACAATCAGGCGGTTGATTCCGTTTTTGACTAAATTTTCAGCGGCAGTCAACAGACCGGCGCGAGTGCGGAAATCTTTGCAGCGCGCGGAGCCGATAACAGTACCGCCGAGCGGCAGAATGCCGGAAACTGAATTCCAATCGGCAGGTACAATGTGCCCTTCAATCAGCCCCTGGTAGCCTTCGTAAACCATATAAACCTGCATACCGTATGCAATGCCGCCGCGCACGACTGCCCGCACTGCGGCGTTCATGCCCGGGGCATCGCCGCCGCTGGTCAGAACGGCAATAATATTCTTCGCACCTGCAGTCATATAACCTCCTGTCTGCTGATAAGTTCTTACTGATTCAGTGATAAATTTGAGTACAATTATTTTTAACGCACTTATTGATAATAGTAATTCCGCCGACTCACCTATCGGGTTAAAAAACTAAAGATAATTAATCCTGCGGGAAAATTCATTGGCATCTGCTTCGTTGGTGGCGTCTCGCCTCCGCACTGAATTTCTCACGGAATCAGGTTCTTTTAAGTTACTTCAAAAACGGGGTTTCTCAAATTGAAAAAGGGGTTGTTGGTGGCATATTGATATCTTTTAGCGGTAAATTAAACTGAGGATAGAATCATGGAAAAAGAATATAATTTTTCTGCCATAGAATCGAAATGGCAGGAATATTGGGAAAAGAATAAAACTTTCAAAGCCGAAGATTTTGTTGAAGGCAAGCCGAAATATTATGTGCTGGATATGTTTCCATATCCGAGCGGAGCCGGACTTCACGTTGGTCATCCTGAAGGCTATACTGCTACCGATATCCTTTGCCGTTACAAACGCATGCGCGGTTTCAATGTGCTTCACCCGATGGGCTGGGATGCTTTCGGTCTGCCGGCGGAACAATACGCGGTGGAAACCGGAACTCATCCGTCAGTGACCACTGAACGCAATATCAACAATTTCCGCAAACAGATCAAGGCGCTGGGATTCAGTTACGACTGGGATCGTGAAATCAACACTACTGATCCGAAATATTACAAATGGACGCAATGGATTTTTTCGCAACTCCACAAAAAGGGTTTGGCTTATATGGCGGAAGTTCCAGTGAACTGGTGTCCCGCGCTTGGTACCGTTCTGGCCAATGAAGAAGTTATCAACGGTGTCAGCGAACGCGGCGGTCATCCGGTAGTGCGGCGGCCGATGCGTCAGTGGATGCTGAAAATCACTGAGTACGCGGAACGTCTGCTCGAAGACCTCGAAGAACTTGACTGGCCTGAGGGTATCAAAGAGATGCAACGCAACTGGATCGGCAAGTCAACCGGCGCTGAAGTCGATTTCGTAATTGACGGCATCGGAGAAAAAGTTACAGTTTATACTACGCGCCCCGATACGCTGTTCGGTGCTACTTACATGGTGCTGGCTCCGGAACATCCGCTCGTCGATAAAATTACCGCGCCGGCGCAGGCGGCACAGGTGTCCGCCTACCGCGAAGAAGCTTCGCACAAAAGCGATCTTGACCGCACGGAACTCAACACCGAAAAAACCGGTGTGTTTACCGGTGCTTATGCCGTCAATCCGGTCAATAACGATAAAATTCCGGTCTGGATTGCCGACTATGTCCTGATCAGCTACGGTACCGGCGCGATTATGGCCGTTCCGTCCCATGATACCCGCGACTTTGAATTTGCGAAACAATTCGATATTCCCGTAAAATGTATCATTATGCCGGATGATGAACTTGCCGCGCCTGAAGTGCTTGCCGGCAATGCCTGTTGGACCGGAAACGGCAAAATGATTAATTCGGCTAACCATGACGGGCTGGATATCAACGGTATGGAAGTCGCCGATTCCAAACGCGTTACCATCGAATGGCTGGAAGCCCGCGGCATCGGCAAAGGAGCGGTCAAATACAAACTTCGCGACTGGCTTTTCAGCCGCCAGCGTTACTGGGGCGAACCGTTTCCGATTATCCACCTGGAAGACGGTTCGATCAAGCTGGTCGATGACAATGATTTGCCGCTGACCTTGCCTGAACTCGATGATTTCAAGCCAGTCGCCAGCGGTGAACCGCCGCTTGCCAAGGCTGCTGACTGGGTTACATATACCGATCCTGAAACCGGCCTCAAAGGACGGCGTGAAACCAATACCATGCCGCAGTGGGCCGGTTCCTGCTGGTATTATCTGCGTTATCTGGATCCGGACAATAATCAGGCGGCATTTGCGCAGGACAAGGAAAAATACTGGATGCCGGTCGATTTATATGTCGGCGGCGCTGAACATGCGGTGCTGCATCTGCTTTATGCCAGATTCTGGCACAAAGTTCTTTACGATCTCGGTTTTGTTTCGACCAAAGAACCGTTCCGTAGACTGGTCAATCAAGGTATGATTCTCGGAATTTCCTACAAAGACAGCCGCGGCGCTCTGGTGCCGATGGATCTGGTTGAACACACCGGCGACGGCGCCGTTCATAAGCAGACCGGCGAAAAACTGGTCGAATTCCCGGCAAAAATGTCCAAATCATTGAAAAACGTCGTCAATCCTGATGACGTAATCAAGGAATACGGCGCCGACAGTATGCGGCTTTATGAAATGTTCATGGGCCCGCTGGAAGCCGTGAAACCCTGGAACACCAAAGGCGTCGAGGGCGTTTATCGCTTTCTCAAACGTTCTTTCCGGATGCTTACCGCGCAGCAGCTCAGCGACGCGCCGATGAATGAAGTTCAGTTGCGTTTGCTTCATGCGACGATCAAAAAAGTTACCGAAGATGTCGAGAGCATGTCGTTTAACACCGCCATCAGCCAGATGATGATTTTCCTGAATGAGTTTTCCGGCGACAAACCGCTTCCGCGCGAAGCCGCTGAAACTTATATCCTGCTACTGGCACCGTTTGCGCCGCATCTCTGCGAAGAATTGTGGAGCGCTCTCGGACATTCCGATACGCTCGCGTATGAACCATGGCCTGAATACAATGAAAAATACCTGAAAGTAGCCGAAGTCGAAATCATGGTTCAGGTACTCGGCAAAGCCAAAGCGCGCATTATGATGCCCGCTGACGCCGATGAAAATGTCATGAAGGAATTGGCGTTGGCCAATCCGGATGTTAACGCCGCAATCGGCGGCAAAACGGTGCGTAAAATTATTTGCGTGCCCGGCAGACTGATCAATATTGTGATCAGCTGATTGCGAGGTTCAAATATTTGTAAGTAGGCAATTTAAATTCACGCGCGCATAATGCGCGCGTGAATTTATAAAAGAGAGTTAGGATGAAATTAGGATTTAAATTTTTAAAACGCCGATCATTCTGGACTCATACCGCAGTTGCGGTCATCGCGGTATTGGTATTTGGTGTTGTCGAGCTGTTGCCGGCAGCGCTTGGGAACCGGTTTTTGCCGGCGCTGGCGGCATCGTTCGGTCTGCATGGAATTGATGCCGATATCCGAAAACTCGGTATAAACGGTGCCGAACTGAGCCGGACGCGGCTCAATTTTGACGGAAAGCGTTCTGTATCCATCAATTCTGTCAAACTCGAATATCGCCTGCCGTTGTGGCCGTTTGAACGTGGTATCACGGTGAAGTCGGCGGAGATTTCCGGGTTTCGTATCAATGCGGTGGAAAAAGACGGGAAACTGGTGATACCGGGGATTCCCGAAGAATGGCTGACCGGACAAAAGAAAAAGCGTACCGCCTCTTCCGGCGCCGCGCCGATGTTTAAGATTCAACGGGTTGTTCTGCGCGACTGTCTGATCCGGATTGAACGTGAAGACGGGATATTGGAAATTCCTTTTGCCGTCCGTTTTAATATGCCTGAAGAAAGCAGTAGCCCGATGCGGCTTCGTGCCGAAGTGAAGTTTTTCGGTGATAACCTCGAGATCAGTGCCCGGTGGCAGCGCGACAGCGGAGAATTTGAGACCGCGTTGAACGGAAGAGTGCGCTCCGCCAATTATCTGCGGCTGGCGCCGCAACTGCGCGGTAAATTCAGCGGCGTGGGTGAGTTCAGCGGGAATTTGCGTGGAGTTTATAAGCCTGGCATGAAACTTCCTGAAAAGCTGGACGGATTGCTGACTTTTCAGCGTTTTCGTTTTGCCGCCGCCGGAGTTCAGTGCGGGACTGAGCCGGACCAACCGCTCACGCTGAAGATTAACGGTTATGATTTCGCGCTGGATGGTCTGACCTTGACTAAGCCGTTTCATGCCGGATTCGAACAGATCGCGGGTACGGCGGTTTATGAAAATGACAAAGTCACCATACCCCATAATTTGAATTTACGGATTGCCGCCGCTACCAATCCGCAATTGAAGCTCGCTCAGGATATTACTCTGGCGCTGGCCGGGATTTTTGACTGGGACGCGCAGCGCAAAACTTCATCGATTTCCGGACGTTGTACCTCTTCCGTTTTGGCTGTCGCCAAAATCAGAACAGACGATGCCTTGCTTACTTATGATGGTATCCTGAAAGACGGTTTGCCTGCCGCGAATTTTCATCTGACAATACCGTCGGCAACTCTTGTCGAAACCGGACTTAAAACCGGAAATATCCGACTGAACGGTCGTTGGCCTCGCGTTGCTGATCGTCCGGAAATTGGTAAACTGAAAATCGACGATGTGGTTTTTCGTGATTATCGGATTGACGGACTGGCTTGGGATATTTTGTTTGAAGACGGAAAAGTGCTGATGAATGGAACGGTTGACCAGAAAATTCTGCCCGAAGTCGTTTGCACTAATAACTTATCCGTCAGCTTGGGCTCCGCACCGGTTGCCGAGGCCGCGATTAAGTTGGTTCTACCTGAAAATACCGCACCGTTCAGCCTGCACCGTTTCAATAAAAAGTTGCCGGAATTGCTCTTTTCCGGCGGGATTGAATTGAACGGCTTGTGGCAATGGCAGAGTGGCAAACAACAATGCGCGGCCAAACTGATGCTTCGCAATGGTCGGCTTGACGGTGAAGAAATGGAGATTCACGCGGAAGGCATTGATGCCGATATTGATGTTTCGCTGATTCCGGAAGTCGGCACGCCGCCGCTTCAGCACTTCGGATGCCGGAAATTTGCGTTTAAAGCGCTGATTTTCGAAGATATCGCGGCGCGTTTTCAGTTGGAGCACGGCAAGGAATTTCTGCTCGAAGAATTCAGTTCACGCTGGTGCGGGGGGAATATCTTCACTCAATCGTTGCGTTTCAACCCCGAGGTCAGTGAAACCAAGGCGGTGATTTACTGTAACGACATCAAACTGGCTGAGCTTCTCGCCCAGACCGGTATTGCCAAAGCCGAAGGCGGCGGCAAGCTTCACGGCAAACTGCCGTTGCGCTTCGGTCCTGCGGGAATCAGTTTTGATGCCGGATTTCTCTATTCGGCACCCGGCGAAACCAGGAATATCAAACTGTCCGGACTCCAGAAAAAACTTCAGGATATTCCTCCTGAAACCGCCCAATTCGCACAACTTGATCTGGCTTATGAAGCGCTTAAAGATTTTGATTATGAATGGATTAAACTGGACTTTGCCTCTTCCGGCGAGTATCTTAATATCAATTCCCAGTTTAACGGTCGTCCGAAAAATCCGTTACCGTTTGAATTTGACCAGAAGCGCGGCGGATTTGTCCGCTCCGAACAGCAGACAGCCAGATTTCAAGGGATTAAACTTGACTTGAATTCAAGTTTTCCGCTCAATACACTTGTGGATTTAAATAAAAAGTTCAAAAATTTGTTTAAAAGGGGGGCACAATGAAAAAAAATGTTCTGAACATGCTGACACTGGTTGCAGTCATTGCCGGGCTGTCCGGTTGCAGTCTAAAAACCGAAAACACCGTAAAAGTCGAGCCGATTGAAATTAAGCCGATCCATATCACCATCAATGTCAAAGTCGAAAAGGAATTGGATGACTTTTTCAGCGATATCGATGAAGCCCAATAATTAGGAGATAAAAAATGTTTGGAAAAATCCGTATTACTTTGAAAATTACCGCCATCTGTCTGCTTTCCGCTATGTCAGTTGCCGCATTTTCCCAATCCGCCGAACAAATTAAAACCGCCATGAAACAACGTTTATCCAAAATCGGTGAATTCAAGAAAAGCGGTGTTCTCGGCGAAAATAACCTCGGCTATCTGACGGTCAGAACTACTAACGCCGAAGCCGAAAAACTCGCCGAAGCCGAAAACGCCGACCGCAAAAAAGTTTACGAGGCTATCGCCAAAAAAACTAAAGCCGATGCCGCTCAGGTAGGGCGCCAGCGCGCGGTTCAAATCATTCAGCGCGGTAACAAAGGCGAATGGTTTCAAAACGATAAAGGCGAATGGTTCGCCAAAAAATAGCGCGCAGAGAATATTTTAGCTTCGCACAAGAAAGAAACTTTGCCGCAGCCCAATGATCCGTCTGCTTTTTCTCAGGCTGATTTGAATTAATGACATAATTGAAGTATTTTCTTACACTTTTTTACTAACGAAAATAAAGTGAGAAAATTCAGGAGAACACTAAGATGCAGCATTTAAATGTACCGCCGGATAATCATGTCAAAGTACTCAACGGACAGGGGTGGGTCGGCTTGATTGATCACCTTGGAACTGAAGCAACAATTTTAAATGCGGCACGGGTTTCTTTCGGCAAACTTAAAGACAGTGTGGATGATAAAGATGTCAAACTGCTGGAATATCTGATTGAAAATCAGCACACCAGCCCGATGGAACATGTTGTTTTCACTTTCAGCATTCATTGTCCGCTGTTTGTGCGCGGCCAGTGGCACCGTCACCGTACTTGGAGTTACAATGAAATTTCGCGGCGTTATACCGAAATCGACATCGAATTCTATAATCCTCCGCGTTTACGGGCACAGGCCAAGATCAACCGTCAAGCTTCGGTTGACGCAGAAGATTTTGATGATAAAATTCTGATTGAAAAAATGCATCAGCATAATGCCGAAAGTTTGAAGTTATATAATGAGTTGCTTGATGCCGGGGTATGCCGCGAACAGGCACGCGGGGTTTTGTCGCAAAATATGATGGTGACCTTCTGGGGAACCGTTGACTTGAATAATCTGCTGCACTTTTTGGAGCTTCGCGATAGCGAGCACGCACAATGGGAAATTCGCGAATATGCGGTTGCCATCAAAAAATTGATTAAACCTCTGATTCCCAATGTTGCGAAATATTTTGAGTCCAAAGGGCAGATCTGGTAAAATGCTCCCCAGAATAGCGTTAACAATGGGTGATCCGGCCGGAATCGGCCCGGAGCAAGTAGTACGCGTAGCTCAACTTCCGGAAATAACCTCTTTGATGGAAATTGTGGTTTATGGCTGTCCCCGGATTATAGAAGAAGCTGCACGCCGTTTCAGCAATGGCGAAATGCCGCAAATCGTGGCGACTGGCGACCTGAAGTTTTCCGATTTTACCCCTGGCGTAGAAAATGCCGCATGCGGGCTGGCTGCGTTTAATACGGTCAAAGACGCGGTTCGCGATGTTTTATCCGGCAACATGGATGCCTTGGTGACTTCGCCCATGAATAAAGCTTCAGTCAATCTCGCAGGAATTCCGTTTACCGGTCACACCGAGCTGATCGCAGGTCTCTGCGGTTGCGAAAGCTATGCGATGATGCAGTCGGCAGATAATCTCCGGGTTGCCTTTGTGACTACACACATTCCGATTAACAAGGTGGCGGAAGCAGTGACTAGCGAAAGAATTGTTGAAGTCGCCGAACTTCTGCATCGGGCAATTTTAAGTGAGGGCATCGCAGTCCCCAAATTGGCCGCTGCCGCTCTCAATCCACATGCCGGCGAGATGGGTTATATGGGGCGTGAAGATGAGGATGTGGTTAAACCTGCTCTGGAAATTTTACGGAGTCGCGGAATTCATATTGAAGGACCGTTTCCTTCGGATGTTTTGTTTATCGAAAATACCCGCAACCGTTTTGACGGGATCGTTTCAATGTATCATGATCAGGGTCATATCCCTTTTAAAATGCTGGCATTTGATCGAGGAGTAAATTCAACATTGGGTCTACCGTTAATTCGTACCAGTGTTGATCATGGAACTGCTTTTGAAATCGCCTGGCGCGGTTGCGCCGATTTGGGCAGTCTGTGTGCCGCGTTAAAGCTGGCGGCTGTGCGCACTGGCAAAAAATCCGGGAATTAATAATGCATATCAATCTTGAAAAATCCGGATATCGTTTTTTATTGCTCTTTTTCAGCGGTTCTTATCTGGTTTTGGTGATGACCACACTATTCAGAGATGCCTTGGCCGGCTCTGAATCGACCGCGCTGGGGTTCGGACTGGTACTGATGTTTCTTTTGCTTTGGGCATATCTGGGCAGTATGATATTACCTCAATGGTGGTATCATAAAAATGAAATTCAAGCGGTCTCAGCTTCAATTCTGATTATGATCCTTCCAACTGTGGCTATGACTTCATTTATCGTTGAACAGGTCATACTTTCGCCGCTGTTTCTTGAGACATTCAAAATTCCGTTGTTACCGCTGCTGTTGATGACTTTGCCAGTCGGTTTATGGACTGGCGCTGGAATTTCGGTACTTAACTGTGACTTTTTTGCTTTCCGGCGCAATTTAAATTCCGCCGGGCTTGCGACCGGTATTTTTATCGGCGGAATTATTCTGTCGCTGGCGGTTGAGCGGATGATCATGCTTCAGATGTTACTGGTTGTCGGCGGCGCGATATTAATTATCTGGACGGTTTTAGACAGTATGGTTGCCATCAAACAGAAAAAATACCGGAACTTGATTTTTGTCACCGCTTTTTTGCTGCTCATACTGAATATTACGGTCTTTTGTTTCAATCACTTCATCGACCGTGCCGGTTTGACCGGATATCTTCCAGGTTGGCGTCATCTCCGGTCGGTGGAAACCGCTGAAGGAAGAATCAACTTTTTCAAAAAAAGCAGAAATTACGGTAACGGTAATACCGAGTTTCAAATCACTTTAAATCGGCAAAAATTGTGGGGTATTCCCGATGATAGCGGCTTCGGAGCCGGTGAACTGTTGCCGATTACGCTTCAGGTCAATCGTCCATATCAAAGGCTTATGCTGGTGACGCTGCCGTTTCATAACGGCGTAGAAATCCTTGAAAACCTGCCGCATGTCACCAGTCTTGAAGTGGTTTATCCGTTCAAAAGCCTTTTTGAGTTCGGGCGTGAAAATGATTTATTTATGCCGTTTTATCGGAAAAGTGCTTTTGTAAACATGTCGCCATTTCAGTATTTAGAACAGTTTGAACGTAAATTCGAAGCAATAATCGTACTTGATAATTTTTCTGTCAAAGAATTTGAACGAGCGGATTTTGTCGGGTTGGCGAAACGTCATCTGCATCCTGATGGGGTGTTTGCCGCGCCCATGCAGACATATGGGAGATTCATTGAAAATAATTTTCCTTATGTGTTGCGTTCTCCTGGCCGCGACGGAATTTTGATCGGCGCCAATCAGCCGTTGACCGCTAATTTGGGAACGCTTGGAAACCGCTATGAACAATATTCTGAAATAATTATGGACAGTGCACCATTGCCGAATGGCGTTTTTGAAATTCTTTACTCGCAACTGGGACGGCGGGATGATTTTAATAAAGAGGAAGTTTCTGAAAAATGGATTAACGGTGTGATGCCGTCACTCGCCAATGATATCTCATATTGGATGATGCTGGTTGCTCTGATGGTGTGTGTGATCTATTGGAGTATTCGTTTCTGGTTCGGCCGTTATGGCAATACCGGACTCGCGTTTGCCGCTATGGAAAACGGCTTCTGCTGTGCCGGATTTTTTTATTGTGCTTTAGTGATTTTATATTGGAATGGCGTCGCGATTTATCAAATGACCGGATTGTTGCTCGGGTTATCCGGGATCGGTCTGTTTGCCATGGCTTTTCAAACCTCACGTTCATTGCGGGTGATGCTGGCATTGATTTCGTGCTTGTTGCCATTGCTGCTGTTTTTTGACTCTGCTCCTTACTGTATTTGGGTTGTCGTGGCCACAGTGGCTTTAATGAATATTTCTTGCGGACAAACCAGTTTTGAGCTGGAACAGCGTCTGACGTTAATGTCGTCGGCAACGCTGATTAAATGGCAACTGGCCGGAGGCTTTTACGGTATGACCGTCGTTTTGATTATGCTTCTTAACGGTGCCAATATGGTTGTCTGCGGAGTAGTCTTAATGTTGCTGCGCCTGACTGCTCCCGCTATGGCTTTTACTGCACGCAAAATGGAGAAATGAATATGAAATTTTTAATTGTTTTTTTGCTCATGACTGTAATGTTGTTGCCGTTTCGCGCTGATGAAGCGACCCAGCCGGGGAAACGTATTGATTCAATTCTGGTTTCAGTAAACGGTACTCCAATCAGCCTGCTTGACGTGCTTTATGAAAGCCGTCATGCTGAGTCAAGGATGGCGGTAATGTACTCCGCGAATGAATTATTTGAAGAAATCCGCAAATACCGCATGAGCGTACTTGAGGAATTGATCAAGCGCCAGCTCATCATTGATGATTTCAAAAAGAAACCTTATAATATTCCAAACCAGCTGATAGAAGGAATGCTTGATGATCTGTCAGTGGAATTCAATTGCGGTTCCCGCCGCGAACTGGAGTTGAAAGCCAAGGAAATGGGAACTTCTCTTGCGGATTTGCGTCGTAAAGCAACTGAGCGTCTTATCGTACAGTCAATGATTGCCACTTATTGTTATCGCCATGTACATCTTACCCCGCGCGACATTCATGAATATTATCAGCAGAATCAAGATGAATTCACGATAAACTCAAAGGTGAAAATATCAGTTATATTTCTAAAAAAAGACCGCACCGACCGTCTTAAAGCGGTTAATGACATTGTCGAATGTCTCAAAAATGATCCGAATAAGTTCGCGGCATTGGCCGAACTATATACCGACGGACCGGCTTCAGAAAGCGGCGGCAGCCTTGGCTGGATCGAAGAAAAATCTTTGCGCAAAGAGTTCACCAAAGCGTTAACTGATCTTGAGGTAGGTAAGTTCAGCGGTCCGCTTGATACTGACGAAGGGACTTATTTTATTTTCTTATCCGGCCGTGAAGATGCCCGGGTTCAATCTTTCAATGATGCCGGCGGACAGCTTTATCGCGAAATTGAAAAACGTATGAAGGATGAAGCAGCCAAGCGCTATGTCGAAGAATTGAAAGCCGGCGCGATTATCCGGTATTGCCATTGAACCTGAAAAACCGTTAAAGCCATGACCAAGTGCTTTTAAAGGTTCAATATTTTGTGCTGATTGCCGGATTTTATTGCCTTCATTTGGTCGTATTCTGCCAATTTTGATGTTTTTGAAACGACGTGGTTATCTGAACTTAAAAAAAAGCAGAAATTTTGCTGAAATCAATTTGATTTTTTCAGGGTAGCCTGTATCTTAAAAGCCATGTTCAAAAATAACGAACATGCTTGATGTTCCGGCATAGCTCAGCGGTAGAGTAGGTGGCTGTTAACCACTTGGTCCCTGGTTCGAATCCAGGTGCCGGAGCCATTATTATCCCCTCCATCTTTCTCAGCGTTTTTCTGTGATTTTGCATAATTCTGAAGAACCGTCGAATATTTGGATTGCGGCATAGTTGCAACTGCTTATTCCCAGAATAAAAAGATAAGTATATTCTCTGAGATACCGCGATTCCACATTGCATTTAATTCTTAAGAAACTATACTAACCCCATCCTCCACTGTTTTCAGAATATTAACCATTGTTCTGAAAAATGGTAACATCTAATAATAAAGAAGATACGGCAATATTAAAAATTTAACTGATTTTTTAGGATGAAAGATAAATACACTCCACAACTGATGGCGATGCCGGTTGTTGCCGGATTTCCGTCGCCGGCCGAACAGTATGTCGAATCCCCGCTCGATCTGAATGAACTGTTGGTCAAAAAACCGGCGGCGACATTTTTTGTTCGTGCCGCCGGAGATTCGATGAACGGAGCGGGCATTAATTCCGGCGATATTCTGGTGGTTGACCGGAGCCTGGAAGCGGTCGACGGTTCGATCGTTATTGTCGCAATTGATAACGAGTTCACGGTGAAATATCTGCGGAAAGATAAATCCGGTATTCGGCTCGAAGCTGCTAATTCCAAATTCAAGTCGATTGTATTCACCGATGATATGGAGCTTCGGTTATTCGGCGTAGTAACCGCGGTCATTCATCAATTTGTCAAGTCAGGTTGAGTTAGCTGGAAAAACAATCAGGTCATTGGGCTGCG
>Ga0265294_10004109_pt1 | contig 18299 bp, 17 predicted proteins | sample MunlanPumphouse3_FD_192504 | JGI IMG/M metagenome (GOLD analysis project Ga0265294, IMG submission 192504) | Groundwater microbial communities from a municipal landfill in Southern Ontario, Canada - Pumphouse #3 | ecosystem: Environmental > Aquatic > Deep subsurface > Groundwater | place...
AGTTCGGCAGTTCGGCAGTTCGGCCATTTGTACAGTTCCAGATTGCTGGGGAATGCGGGATTGGCCAATCCCTGATGATTCGCCGCAGTGTATTGTTTTTCATTGTTGGTGACTGTACAATGTGCTGGGAGCTTGATATGAACATTGGAATAATCGGAGCTGGAAGCATTGCATGCAAGATGGCTGCAACAGTAAAGGCGGTGGGCGAGAACCTCTATGCAATTGCATCGAGAAGCCAGCAGAAAGCCGATAAGTTTGCCTCGGATCATGGGGTTCAGAAAGCCTATGGATCGTATGAACAGCTTGCCAGCGATCCGGCTGTGGACCTGGTGTATATAGCCACGCCGCACAGCGAGCATTATGCAAACATCATGATGTGCCTGGAGCATGGAAGAAACGTAATCTGCGAAAAGTCGTTCACGATGACCTCTGACGAAGCACGCAAGGCTTTCGCATATGCAGAGTCACATGGGCTACTTCTTACTGAGGCAATCTGGACACGGTATCTTCCGACACGGGCAATCGTGGATTCATATGTTCAAAGAATCGGAGAGCTTAGGATGCTTACTGCAAATCTCGCCTATGATATATGGAATGTGCCTAGAATCTGCCGTGCAGACCTCGGAGGCGGAGCGCTTAGGGATGTCGGCGTTTATACGCTGAACTTCATGGCAATGCATTTCGGAGTGGATTTCTCATCGTTTGAATCAACGGCTGCGATCAAGGATGGAGTAGATATTCAATGCCAAGCGGCTTTCAGCTATCCTGACGGGAAGATTGCCCAGCTGTTCTCCGGGACACAGTGCCTGTCAGACAGAAGAGGCATGATCTACGGCACGAAGGGCTTCGTGGAGGTGGACAACATCAACGAGCCTGAAGCAATCATGCTTTATGACAATAGCCGCACGCTGATTGAGCAGGCTGCGATTCCAAAGTCGCTGACAGGGTTCGAGTTCGAGCTTGAGTCCAGCCTTAAGGCAATACGCGAGCATCGGACTGAATGCCCTGAGATGCCTCATGGCGAATCAATCCTGATGATGGAAATCATGGATGCGATGCGTGAAAGATGGGCTTGCTCAGTGAAGCCTTGAACGGGCGCACACAAGCTCCAGGACTCCGCCTGCTATGGTGCGTGCCTTGTCGCTGATGGAGAAAATATAGGAAGCCTCGTCCCGTGGGTCAATGTCGGCCACTTTCATTCCAGTGAAGACTTCAAGCCCGCCATGCAGCAGTCCTCTGAGACAGCCGTTTATTGTGGCTTTCACATCTTCAGTTCCGCCTTGGCTCAGGCCGACCTGGGCAATTACCTCTCCAGCCTTGACGCTGTCACCGATGCGGCGGTGCTCGATGAATACCCCAGAGGCAGGACTGTGAACCACTCGCTCTTTGCCGACTCCACCGATGATGCCGGGGATCCCGGTGTTCGGCGCAGCTGAGCCTTCGCTTATCACCCGGCCCAGGTCGTGGCCGCGCTGGGTCTCTATCACATAGTGGCAGTCTGTTCCTGCTGTGAACCCCGGTCCAAGGGCGATTACAAGAGGAGCCATGTCTATGCGCGTTCCGAGATTCCGCTTTGCAAGGATTGCATCAATCAGAATGTCTGGATGGATTTCTCCAAGGATGCTGCAGAGCGGATCAATCATCACTGGGATAGCTCCTGATGAGATGGCTTCAAGCGCTTCTGGAATATTCTTGGCGTATGTTGCCTGGATTCCTTCCACAGCGAACTGGTCGTCATACAGGGCCTCGGCGAAGCTTACCGTGCGGCGGATGCATGTAGGTTCATCCGATTCCAGGGCGATGACATGAAAGCCTGCACGATGGAGCATTGCAATAACTCCGGTTGCCAAGTCTCCGGCTCCGCGGACTATGATGATTTCATTGCAGTTCAATCCAGTTCTCCTTTATGCTTGAAGCGTATATGCTTCCAAAATACTTTCTAATATGGGAAAAATCAACGGTAAGGCCTTCCGCCTGGTTTGCCAGCACCAGCGTCCTTCCTTTTGCATTCTTGAGAATGCCATTCTGGTCAATCATCAGTTCTCCGATTAGCTTTTCGTCAATGATGCGCCCGTCGTAGGCCGATGTGCAGTTGAAGAAGTTCTCCTCGGAGACGGTCTTGCCCCAGTTTCCGATGCCGGCAATGGCTATGGTGGCGCTGGTCTGATCCAGAACCACCGGTTCGTTATCCCGATGAAGCTTAAGCGGCATGTGCCTTGCTCCGTCGGCTTCGCAGAGGACTATGTCATACTGCCGGATGGCATCGGACAGCACTTCAAGATCAGGGCAGCAGACCTTTTCGCTGGAAAACGGGTAAGCTAGGAAATCCACCGAGCCTCTGGATGGGTGCATTTTGAGGATTCTGTCGTCGAGGTATATGGAATTGACCTGATAATCAACAAGGTGCGGAGCTCCGAGCTTGGTCGTCGTCGTGATCAGAACCGACTTGCCCATGGCTTTCTCATGCTGGGCAAGCGCAATCAGAAGCGATGTCTTTCCGCCGCTGCCGGTGATGCTTACCAGACCTCCGGTGATGTACGAATCAAGGAATCCGAGCAGTTCAGTCCTCATCTGATGACCTCGAACAGGACTTTGATGGTTCCCCAGCAGCTTGAGTCAGCGGCATTGTGCTCGAAATCCTTGAAATGAGGCTTGTCATTGGTTCCAAGCATTCGGAAGGCTTCTTCTGTGGCAAGGCTTTCCACTTGACCGCCTCCGATTGTTCCGGTGAATGTCCGGTCCGGGCGCATCAGCATGAAGCCGCTTTTGCGTGAGACCGAACCGCTTGTGCTCATGATCGAGCAGACGACCGAACCTTCCGGTGCGGTGCAGATGTCATCGATAAGAGTGCGGGAGATCTGGAATTCATGGTTTTGCTGCTTTGTCTTTTCGATGATCTGGGCAATGACGGCGACTGCTATTTCGCTTGGAGTTTCGCTTCCGATCTGAAGTCCGATCGGGGCACAGACTTCTGCAAGCTTTGCATCTGAGATGCCTTCGTCTCTTAGAATCGAGAAGAGCTTGCCCGCTTTAGCCTTCGATCCAAGCATTCCAATATACTGATGAGGCTTTCCAAGACCTGCTCTGAGGCATTCCAGATCTGACTGGTGTCCTCTGGTGCAGATCACAAGGCATGCGGACGGAGAAAGAGACAGCTCTGACATCACCTTTGTGAAATCACCTGTGATTGTCTTCAAGGCATCAGGAAAAAGTTCTTTGCTGGAGAACTCAGGGCGGTCATCAACAACGATGGTATCCATCTCGATGAAAGAAGCAAGCTTTGCTACCGCCTGACCCACGTAGCCACCGCCGAGAATCACGCACATGGGCCTTAGACCGATGCGCTGGCACATGGCAGACGCTCTGGGCTCGAAGCTGTGAAAGCCATCGGAAGAAGTGTAGAAATCAGCAGGCCCGTTCTTGAGCCTCTCTCGAAGTTCGCAGTAGATGTTCATCCTGCAATTGTACAACGAATCCGGCTTCGTGCAAACTGGAAAGATCAGACTGAGAACAGGATATCCTCATAGGTAGGAAGGCTCCAGCATTCCCTGCTGCAGACTTTCTCCAATGCATCTGAGTATTTGCGAACCTCTGCCATCAGTACCAGCAGCCTGGTCTGGCACAGAACTGCTTTTGAATGGATATCAGTTTCTGCTTTTGCCGCCTCTATTGCTTCTCCAAGCATCCGCGCTTCTGCGCTCAAGCTCTCAATGTTGTTCTGCATTGTCCGTATCTGAGTCTCGTTTGATGTGCATGCTGCATCAGGCACGGCTGCCTTGATTGCAATGACAGAATCGCAGATCTGCTTGAGATACTTGCTTGCCGATGGCATTATGTCCTTCAGAACCATTTCCAGCAGCGTGGATGCATCAATTATCACAGTCTTGGAGTAGTTCTCAAGGATCACTTCGCGCCGGCTTTCAAGCTCGGCTTCGCCAAGGACGCCGTATTTCTTCATCAGTTCAATTGTCTTGGGGTGCCTTAGCACATCGGAAGCCTCGACTGTCGATGGATAGCACTCAAGCCCTCGCCTGGCTGCTTCTTCAATCCAGTCCGGTCCGTAGTTGTTTCCGTTGAAGATTATCCTCTTGTGCTCTTTGTATGTCCTGCTTACTATCTCATTGAGCGTCTTCCCGAAGTCATCAGAGCTTTCAAGCTTGTCAGCAAACTCTTCAAGCACGCTTGCAACAGCTGTGTCAAGCACGATGTTCGGACCTGCTGCATTGAAGCTTGAGCCCAGCATCCTGAACTCGAATTTGTTTCCGGTGAAAGCCATCGGGCTCGTCCTGTTGCGGTCGGTCGAATCCTTTGGAAGATCTGGCAGGACATGGACGTTTATGATAAGCTTCTGGCTCCTGTTTCCATTTGCCTTGCTTCCAGTGCCTATGCAGTTGAGAATGGAGACAAGCTCATCTCCGAGGAACATCGAAATCACCGATGGCGGGGCTTCATTTCCTCCAAGGCGGCAGTCGTTGCTTGCACTTGCCACAGTCATTCTCAGCAGCCCTTGGTATTCATCGACGGCCTTGATCACTGCCGTGAGAAACAGAAGGAACTGAGCATTCTCCGATGGCGAATCTCCCGGTTCGAAGAGGTTCACGCCCTTGTCAGTCTGAAGTGACCAGTTATTGTGCTTCCCGGATCCGTTGACGCCTTCGAATGGCTTTTCATGGAGCAGGCATGCCAGGCCTAGCGAATCGGCTGTCTTCTTCATCTCTTCCATCATGAGCTGGTTCTGATCGACTCCCAGATTGACTGTCGAGAAGAGCGGCGCAAGCTCATGCTGGCTTGGTGCGACTTCGTTGTGCTCGGTACGTGCAGGAATTCCGAATTTCCAGAGTATCTCGTCCAGCTTCTTCATGAAAACTGCAACACGCGGCTTGATTGCACCGAAATAGTGGTCGTCAAGTTCCTGTCCCTTAGGTGCAGGAGCACCGACAAGAGTCCGACCGCACAGCTTCAGGTCCGGACGCTTGAGAAACACCTGCTTGTCTACAAGAAAGTACTCCTGCTCAAGGCCTACGGTTGGACATACTCGCTTGACTTCGGTGTTCCCGAAGAGCCTGAGAATCCTTACTGCCTGCTCGCTCAGCACTTCCATAGATCTCAGGAGCGGAGTTTTCTTGTCCAGCGCTTCGCCTTTGAATGAGCAGAATGCAGTGGGAATGCAAAGGGTGCCTTCTTTGATGAAGGCATAGCTTGTAGGATCCCATGCAGTGTAGCCGCGGGCTTCAAAAGTCGCCCTAAGCCCTCCTGATGGGAAGCTTGAAGCATCCGGTTCGCCCTTGATGAGCTCCTTTCCGCTGAATTCCATTATTCCGCGGCCATCCTTCTGCAAAGCCATGAAGCTTTCATGCTTCTCGGCAGTCGCACCGGTAAGCGGCTGGAACCAATGTGAGAAGTGCGTTGCGCCGTTGCGGACGGCCCAGTCCTTCATGGCGTTTGCCACAACGTTGGCTATCTGGAGGTCGATGTCCTTTCCCTCGCGGATTGTGGCTTTCAGAGTCCGATAAGTGTCGCTTGGAAGAGTTTCCCTCATTGCTGCATCGCTGTAGACAAGCGATCCGAATGTTTCTGCTGCGGATTCCATTTGTTTCTCCAATAAAGAGAAAGGCGCCGCAGATATTCTGCAGCGCCTTTGCTGTTTGAGAAAGTTTTATACTAAACCACGAAGCCTGTCAATTGCCGAGATGTTTTTTCTGATTTTTTGTTTCGCAGCTATTTACAAAAAAAGCCGTTTTGCTTTATTATCCACAGCATATTGAAACAGGAGTGCATCATGAAAGCAGTATTCAGATGCGGCATGCTCCGTCTGGTGCTTGAATGAGACGGATTCTGCTGGCAGTAAGAGATGATCGAGAGTATGAGGACCTAGTCGCCTCTCTTGAGAATCCTGCCGGCACTATCATCCGCGCCACTGATCTTGTCAGCGCTGCCAGCCTCCTGCTTGATTCCAAGTTCGATGTTCTTGTCGCCTCTGTCGATGAATCCGATTGCCGGATGCTTAGTCTGCTTTCCAGGCTGTGCATTCCTTCGGTCTTTCTGGCCAAACCCGGATTCTCCGCCATTGCCAAGCCGGATTCCCTGTTCTTTTTCATCCATTTCCCGCAAGAAAAGAGTCTTTTCAATTCAGCTGTACAGATGTGCCTTTGCTACAGCGAGAAGATGGCAATTCTTGAAAAGAAGCAGCTTGATCTGGATCGGATGAGGCTCATCGAGAGAGCAAAGCTCACCCTTATTGCCAGCAAAAGCTTCTCCGAAGAGCAGGCTCACAGATACATAGAGAAGCAGTCTATGGACAGAGGCGTGTCCAAGTACATCATAGCGCAGCAGATAGTGGACGAAGCCGGCTAGCCAAGGCTTATCCATTCAGAATGATTTCAGGAGGATTATTATGTCAAAATTCATATTCGTAACTGGCGGTGTTGTTTCCGGACTTGGAAAAGGAATCACCGCCGCAAGCCTTGGAAGGCTGCTCAAAGCCCGTGGTCTCAAGGTTGCATCCCAGAAGCTTGACCCATACATGAATATCGACCCCGGCACGATGAGCCCGCTTCAGCATGGAGAAGTGTTCGTCACCGACGATGGAACCGAGACAGACCTGGACCTTGGCCATTACGAAAGGTTCATCGATGAGGATCTGAACAAGTTCTCAAACCTGACAAGCGGAAAGGTCTACTGGAATGTCCTATCAAAGGAACGCCGTGGCGAATATCTTGGAAAGACAGTCCAGATCATTCCTCATGTGACAGACGAGATCAAGAGCTTCATTTATTCGCTGTCTCAGAAAACAGGGGCGGATGTGGTTATCACCGAAATCGGCGGAACTATCGGAGACATCGAAAGCCAGCCGTTTCTGGAGGCGATTCGCCAGATTGGAATCGAGGTCGGGAAAGAGAACCGCCTGTACATCCATGTGACCCTTGTGCCGTATCTTGCCTCAAGCAAGGAGCATAAATCAAAGCCGACTCAGCATTCGGTGAAGGAGATGCAGGGACTCGGGCTTTTCCCAGACATTATCGTGACTCGAAGCGATGAGAAGATCGAGCAGTCCATCAAGGACAAGATTGCTCTGTTCTGCAATGTCCGCCCAGAGTGCGTGATAGAGAATACAACGCTTGACAGCCTTTACAAAGTGCCTCTGATGCTGCTTGACGAGAACATGGATCAGATAGTGTGCGATTCATTGGGGCTTAAGACGCCAAAGCCAGATATGACTGATTGGAATGATATGATTTACAAGCTTGACCATCCTATTTCGGAAGTTTGCATAGGTATAGTGGGCAAGTATACCGCCCTTCATGATGCCTACCTTTCTGTCATTGAATCGCTAAACCATGCTGGCATCCAGAACCGTCGGAAAGTGGTTATACGCTGGATTGAGTCTTCGGACATCAGAAGCGATCAGGATGCACAGTCACTGCTCAAGCAATGCGATGGCATCCTTGTGCCAGGCGGGTTCGGCAACCGCGGAATAGAAGGGATGGTGATTGCTGCCCGCTATGCCCGCACCCACAAGGTTCCTTATTTCGGAATATGCCTTGGAATGCAGGTTGCAGTGATCGAGTTCGCACGAGATGTGCTTCTCTGGTCTGATGCAGATAGCGGTGAGTTCAGCGAGACCACTTCCCATCCTGTCATCGCCTTGATGCCTGATCAGATGGGCAATATTCCCAAGGGTGGCACGATGAGGCTTGGAAGCTATCCCTGCGTGATTTCAGATGGCACGCTTCTCCGGTCTTTGTACAAAGCCTCGGAAGTCGGTGAAAGACACAGGCATAGATATGAGTTCAGCAACAGCTTAAAAAGCGATTTTGAGAAAGCAGGCCTTGTATTCAGCGGCACTTCCCCAGACGGAAGGCTTGTGGAAGCCTGCGAGCTGAGTTCAAGCGTTCATCCGTTCTTCATCGGAGTCCAGTACCATCCTGAGTTCAAGAGCAGGCCGGTCAAGGCTCATCCGATCTTCGACGGATTCGTCAAGGCTTCAAGTGAATTTTCCAAATCAACGGCCGTTTCTAGAGATTATAATTGACAAAACAAAATACGAGCCCTAAAATTTTTGAATACGCTTTGCAGGGCGAATGGCCTTGCGAAGTATTCATGGAGGAGAGAAAATGAAGAAACTTACAGCAGTTCTGCTTGTTGCAGTTATGGTCATCGGAGGTCTTTTTGCTCAAGGAGCAGCTGAGAATGCTTCTGGAATGCAGAGAATCATCATTCTCAACAATGCATTCGATGGTCTTGAGCTTTCCAGCCAATGCTACAATGCAAAGGAGTATCACAAGGCATACAGCCTTGGAGAGATAATTGATGACAATTTCTGGTTCACTCCTGCCGCTGATGCAAAGGCCGATACAGTCGCCTTCACCGATTTCTATACCGACAGCACATCTGTTGAAGAGTTACGCCAGAAGTATGTCAGCTTTGTAAAGGACAATCCTTCTTTTGACTACGACCTCTTCGTAGGCAAGCAGCAGAAGGAAACCTATGATGTCAAATACAAGGGCTATTGCATCATTGACAAGGAAGGCCTTGTATTTGTTCCAGAAGATGGCTGGAATGCAGCTGATCTGATGACTAATATCGGAATGGTCAAATCTGATGCTTACGAGTTCGTATCAGTGTCAGGAGAGAAGGCAATAGTCGCTTCCGACAAGCTTGCAGACTGTGAGATCATCCTTCATGGGAACGACTGTGCAGACCTTTCAGGGGCTGCCACCCTTGAAGCGCTTCTGTACATCATCCCGCAAGGCCTTACCAAGGAAAGCATGCCTTCAGAGGAAGGCGTCAGCCGCCTGACAGTACTGCTTTGCGCCAACGGAGTCTACAAGACAGAGCCAAAGTACAGCGAGAACAGGGCTGGAACCTATTATGACAGCTGGGCTGTTGCCGATCTTTTCAAGAAGTTCAGCATCACTGCTTGCAATGAAGTCAAAGTTCAGGCTTGGACTGATGGCTATTCCCAAAACGAGAGCTATGACCTGTTTGTGCAGAAGTACATTTCATTCCAGGAACCGATTTCCAGCGGAAAGCAGAAGGACTTCTTCACTCTTGGAAAAGTTCAGGCGAGGAACAGCGGTGTGAGCAATATTGGATACATTGTTCTTTCCAATGAGGCTTTTGCATACATTCCTTCTTCTGGCCTTGCGCTTTCAGAAGCTTTTGCAAAGACCGGAATGGATGCTGCTGTCTACATCTTCAAGTACGCTGATAAAACAGAGAAGACGGTGAGGGCCGAGGCCGCTGCTGCGATGGTGCTTCCATCAGACAGCAACCTCAGTTCGATTGAGATCTATCTGTAGATTATTTTGCTATTCTATCACTGAGCATCTCCTTCACAGTTCTTATCTTCTGTGAAGGGACTGCTATTATGGGGGTTCTCGATGAACATGAAAAAAACATTGCGCCTTTACATGGCTTTGCTGGCTATCCTTATCTGCATTCTAACTGCTTCCGGATGCTCGAAATCCAGTACTGCTGCACAGCAGGAAACCATATCAGAGGTTGCCGAGGTTGCCTCTCCCGTTCCTGAAGAGAAGGAGAAAGAGACTTTTGAGTTTGAAGGCGATACATTCAAGACCGGTGCAGTCGGCAGAAACGGCGCAGCAGCCTGCGCAAGCCCGATAGCGGCCAAGGTTGCAACTGATATAATGGCCAAAGGCGGCAATGCCGTCGATGCTGCCGTTGGAATGATCTATGCAGTCGGGCTTCTTGAACCTGCCGCAACTGGAATCGGCGGAGCAGGGCAGATGGTCATCTATCTTGCCAGCGAAGACCGCTATGTGAACATCGAGTACATGACTCAGGCTCCGAAGGCCGCTGTCACAGGGGCTCTTGATACATCAACTTCCGAGAATCCCCCTTCAGTAGAGGCTCTTGCTATTCCTGGAGTGGTCTATGGAACGCTTACAGCCCTTGAAGAGTATGGCACGATGACTGCCGCCGAGGTTCTTCAGCCTGTGATTGACCTGGCAAGAAATGGGTTCCCCGTTACAGAACGATGGAATGCGAACATAGAAGGCAGGTATGCAAACCTTTCTGCCTATGACTATACATTGGGTCTTTACACGGATGATGGCTTTCTGTGGAACGAAGGCGACATGATTACCAACAATGATCTTGCCGATACCCTCGAAATGATTGCCACAGAAGGAATAAAAGGCTTCTATGACAGTGATTACACACAGAAGATGGTCGATTACATCCAGAGCATCGGCGGAGTTCTGACCCGTGAGGATTTCGCACAGTACCGGAGCGTGGAGCGTGAGCCGATTTCAACTACATACCGGGGATATACTGTATATACCACTACAGGACCCTCAAATGGCGGCGCACCGCTTCTTGAGATGCTCAACATCGCCGAGAACTTCGATCTTGCTAGCTACGGAGCCGACAGTCCTGAAACCGTTGAGATTCTTTCCGATGCCTTTGCATTGGCATACCAGGATGGAGTTGCATTCATTGCCGATCCTGACTATTACGATATTCCGGTTGATACTATGATTTCCAAGGAGTATGGGCAGGAGAGAGCAAAGAGCATTGAAGTGGGTTCAAGGATCAAGACAGCAAGGGCTGGAAGACTGACCATTTCGCTTTCGGAAACAGGAAAGAAGGTTCTTTCTGCGAACACGCCTGATCAGGGCGGAACAAGCCACATGGTCTGCGCAGACAGCATGGGCAATGTTGTCTCCACCACCAATACCAATGGAATAAACTTCGGAAGCGCTGTTGCAGTGCCTGGAACAGGATTTGTGTTCAATGCTCATCTTGCGAACCTCAACAATATGGAAAGTGCAAGAGCCAACCAGATGATGCCATACATCAAGGTGCGGTCCACTACCTGCCCTGTGATCGTTGCGGGCTCAACCGGCAAGCCTGTCCTGGCAGTCGGTTCTCCAGGGAACTGGGCTCTTGTCTCAGCTGCGCTGAACGCCGTTGTCAACTACATCGACTTCGATATGAACTGCGCCGAGGCAGCGCTTGCACCTCGTTTCTGGCGCGATGGAATATCAAAGGATCTCTACATCGAGGCTCGATACAGCGCAAGCACGTTGGAAGCCTTGAAGGGAATGGGCTTTGAGCTGATGGAAAGCGACAAGGACTATGGTGCTCATGTCGGGTGCGTGGCTGCTGTCGAGATAGGCGAGGATGGACTGATTTATGCCATCGGCGATGACAGACGCCATTATGGCGCATCGGCTTATTGAGGAACCCTATGAGAAATGAAATAATCGTGGCTCTCGTCATGCTTGGCGTTTCTGCAATCGGCTCGATAGTGACGAGAAACGACAGGAAATGGGCTGCAGCCTTCCTTCTGGCCGCTGCGGTTGCAGGGAGCTTTGCTTCAGGAATGGGCATCCGCTTCAGGGAAATTGTGGAAGGGCCTTTCGGATTCATCGATTCGGCACTGAGCGTATGCTCTGCTTCGATTCTGATGTACCTCCTTTTCAGGACAGGATTGCTTGAGGCATTGTTCAGCAGGATTTGCCGGATTGGAAACAGAACTCTGAAGTCATTTTCAGTCTTGCTGTTCATTGCTTTGCCTGCAATGTTCACTGGCTTTGCAGGGCTATCGATCGTCACAACTGGTGCAATTGCAGGAAAGGCTCTGAGAAAGGGCGGCGCAAGCGATGCCAGAACGGCAGGAATAGTCGCTTCCGGTTCTTTGATCGGGATGGTGCTTCCTCCGAACTGCATCCCTGCCATGATTGCCTCCAACGGTGCCGGAAGCGTTCTTCCTACACCGTATGTGGGCTTCTTCCTCCCTCTGATTGTTCTTGCTCTTCCTGCACTGATTGCAAGCGCTTTTCTCTTCTCGAAGACTATCTTCTTGGCTATCTCAGATGGGTGCGAGGCACCTCTTTCAAAGCCCAATCTGATTGTGCTTGCAGCTGTCATGGCTGCGACTCTGGTTGAGGGGCTTTTTTCATCGTATGTATATATCGGTGGGAATGCTCTGGCTTTCACCGCTGCATCAATCATCGTGCTGATAATCAACCGGAAGATATGGAGCCCAAGGCAAGCCCTTGATGAGGTGACCGATGCCCTGCTTCAGTGCATTGGCCCGGTTGCATTGATGCTTGCGCTTGGGAGCTTCATAGAAGTCAGCTCAATGACAGGCGTACGCGGGCTGTACAGCCTCTGGATCCTGCCAATGAGCACCCAGAGTGTAATGCTTGCCTTGATGGCAGCTTCGTTGGCAATCGGCTTCTTTCTTGGTGAGCCTATCCCTGCTGTCCTTGCCGCATATGCAGTGTTTCCAATAGGATGGCTGGCAAATGATGTCATCGTCGCCGGAGTCGCTTCTGCCTTGGCTGTTGTTTCGCTTCTGTCATGGAAGGGTGGAATAACTGAAAGCGTATGCAAGGCACTTTCGATTCAAGGCCTCGCGCATGTTCAGGTTCTTAAGCAGTCATGGCTCACGGCGGCCTTGATTCTCGCAATGGGAATTGTGATGGTTGTCTTTGGAAACAGCCTTGAATTCCTGGTTCTGTAGGAGGGACGCATGCAGGTTGTTTATTACATTATAATCTCGATTTTTTCCCTTCTTCTTGCCTATTGCATGCTGAAAAAGAGGCCGATGAAGGATCTGATCTGCATTGCAATAATGCTCGTCACGTTCGCCCTGAGGGCGCTTCATATCAAGTAGGAGGCCGCAATGAAAGAATACTGGAAGAATATAGTTGTGCTTCTCATTGCTCTCCTTTTTGCCGTGCTTGCATCCATCGACTTCATTTCGATGCAGGTTCAGGAGAAGATTGCCCCTAATCAGAATCTCACCGAGGTGAAGATGCTCTCTTGCTATTCGCCGGGCCTCAAGGGAACTGATTCGGATACCGAGGTCTATGTCTTTGACAGCGGAAACCCGGGCGGCACGATGCTGATTCTTGGTGGAACCCACCCCAACGAGTCGGCTGGAATGGTTTCTGCTATCGCAACGATCGAGAATCTGGAGGTTGAACGCGGGAGGGTGTTCATAATCCCTTGGACGAACAAGAGCGGATTTACCCATACTTCTCCGCTTGATGGAATGCAGGACCGGTTCAGCATAACGCTATCTGATGGCTCCATCCGAACCTTCAGGGTGGGAAACAGGCTGACTAATCCTGTGGATCAATGGCCGGACCGGACGTACTACGAAGGTACTTCCGGGAGGAAGCTCATAGGCTCTGAAAGCCCTGAGATACGCAATGTCAATCGCCTCTACTACGGCAAGGAGAATGGTGTCCTCACAGAGAGAGTCTGCTATGGGATCTACAATCTGATCAATGCCGAAGGCGTTGATCTGACTATGGACATGCATGAAGGATCGCCTGAGTTCCTGTATCTTGACTGCACGATGGTTAACCAGAAAGCGGACAACGAGAAGGCCATGTCGATTGCAAGCTCGATGGCGCTTTCAATGCAGCTTGACGGACTGGATATGAGAACGGAGTATTCTGGCAAATCCTCTTATGGACTGTCGCACAGAAGCCTTGGAGACAACACAGCATCGATGATGACATTGATGGAGACGTACAATCCTTCGATGGGGCCTCTTCATGGGAAGATGGACGATGATCTCATAGTCAATGGAAATGAGCCGAACTACTATCAGGCTCACAATGAAGGATACATCTACTTCGATGTTCCGGAGAATGGGTATCCATTGGCTGAAAGGGTTGCAAGGCATCTGACTTGCATATCGTATCTTGCACAGTCGTATTCTGAAGCTAATCCACACGATGCCATTGTCTTTGAAGGCCTTGGCTCATATGATGATATTGTTGAAAAAGGACTTGGGAATCTTCTCAAGCCGATTGATTGAATAGAAATTCTGGGAGGAATAAAAAATGAAGAAGATCATCGTAGTTTTACTGGCTATTGCCCTGCTGATCGGTTTCGGATCATGCAGCAAATCTGAATCCAAGGCAGCTACGCCTGCCGCAGCAGCACCAGCTGCCAATACGCCTTCGACAGGAACTGTGGATTCAGAATACGACCCTAATGCAACTGTTGATTTCGAGATGAAGACAAGTGCTGATAAGCGGGTTGTTACAATCGGTGAAATCGACAAGAGCCTCTACCAGAGTCCAATCTTTGTAACCTCATTCGGCCAGAGCACCGATGCGGCAATGCTTGACACTGTGATGAAGAGAGTCGGGATTGACTATCATTACAATCCGACTGCAACCGCCGATGACATTGCTGGCAGCAAGACTGTGATTATCGCTGTCGGGGCAAGCACCAAGGGGCTGGGAGCCGCTGGAATATCCGAAGCAGATGAAACTGCAAGGGCAAAGGCGATCATGAAGCAGATCAAGGCTGATGGATCGCAGGTGATCTGCTGTCATATCGGCGGTTCATCTCGCAGGGGCGCTCTGTCTGATGAATTGGCCGACATGGTCATGAAGCAGTGCAGCTACATCGTCCTGAAGGAAGATGCTAACTTCGATTCGAAGTTCACTGACTTTGCTTCCGCTCACAATATCCCGATCAGCCTGATCTTTGCAACAAAGGATACTGTTTCCGTATTCACTGATATTTTCAAATAGGAGTCTCGCTTGGACATCGAACTGATTTGCCTGCTGGCAATGCTTGGAGTCTTTCTCCTCTCGAACCTGCTGCTTAAGCTTCCTGTAAGCATCTCAATGGTGCTTGGAGCTTTGGCAGGTGCCATTGTCGGCGGAGAAGGCATCCCTCTCAGGCACCTTTTCGAGGGAACTTTCACCTATGTCGATACGATGCTGATCATCTCATCGGCAATGCTTTTCATGACGGTGATTCAGGAATCAGGTGCTCTCGAAGCCCTGAATTCAGTGATAGTGACCCATTTCTACAAGTATCCTGCATTGATGCTGATCATGCTGATGCTTGTCATAATGTTCCCTGGGATGATCACTGGATCTTCAACAGCCGCAGTGCTCAGCGCTGGTGCGCTTGTGGCTCCTGTCCTGCTTCTCATTGGAATACCAAAGGAGAAGGCCGGAGCAATAATCGCCATCGGATCGATCATGGGAATGGCTGCGCCTCCGATCAATATTCCGGCGATGCTCATAGGCGGCGGAGTGGATATGCCCTACATCGGGTTTGATGGCCCGCTTCTTCTCCTGACTATTCCATGTGCTGTATTCTCCATTCTCTTCCTTGGACTGAAGCATTGCAGGAACCTAGATATAGAGAAGCTCAAGAGCGGCCTCGATCTGGAAGTGGGCAAGAAATATGGCTTCAAGCTCTACATTCCGATTCTTGCCCTGTTTGTCCTTCTCATTGCTTCAAAGGCTTTCCCTGCATTCCCTCAGATCGGTACGTGCCTGATATTCCTTGTTTGCGCTTTCATCGGCCTCTTCACTGGAAGAAAGTTCAACTTCTGGGAAAAAGCCCTGAAGGCGATGGACACTACCATTCCAGTGCTGGCAAAGCTGATGGGAGTAGGGATGTTCATCCAGATCATGACGCTTGTCGGTGCCAGGGGATGGATAGTAGTCAGCTGCCTCAGCCTGGGAATTGCGGCTGTCTACATTGCATCATTCACTGTGATGCCTGCTTTCGGAGCAATAAGCTCCTACGGAGCAGCATCAGTGCTTGGAGTTCCTTTCCTTCTTGTGATGATACAGCAAGGAAGGTGCAGTGACATAGTCGTCGCTTCGTGCCTATCGTTCCTGTGCTGCCTAGGTGATCTCATGCCTCCTACGGCTCTTGCTGGAAACTACGCTGCGCAGATTGTCGGGCTCAAGTACAAGCCTGTTCTGATTCACTGCATTGTGCCGTTTGTCGTCTGCATTGCCGTTGGCTTGGCTGTAATGCTCAATTCGCTGACTTTTGCTTGAGGAGGGTTTTTCATGCTGATGTACATCTATCTTGCGATAACGGCCTTCATCCTCGTTCTTGTTGTGGTGAATATGTTCAGAAAGAAGAACAATATCTTCTATCAGATCGATGCAGCCCTAGTGATGGTGACTTTGATTCTCCGTCTCATTCTTGTCAAGTGAGGTAGCGGAGATGAAGAAAAGAATACCCTTGAATTACATTACTGCTGCTGTTTTGTGCGTAATTGTAATAGTTCTGGTCATTGTTCTGGCGATGCAGTTCGGATTGGCCAACGAAAAAGAGCCTATCTACCCAGGTCCTGGCGTCACTGATATGAAGATGCTCAGCACCTGGTTTCCAGCTCTGGCTGGAACAAACGGCGACACTGAGGTCTATATTCTGGACAGCGGGGTTGAGGGTGCAAGCATGCTGGTTCTCGGAGGCACCCATCCTAATGAGCCGTCCGGTTTCATTTCAGCAATCATGCTTATTGAGTCATGCCAGCCGTCAAGCGGGACGCTGTTTGTGATTCCTCGGGCGAACAACAGTGCATTTACCTGCACAGATCCCCAGGAAGCCGCTCCGATGCGCTTCACCATAGACACCAACAATGGGACGCGCTGGTTCCGCTTCGGCTCTCGTGCTACCAATCCGACCGACCAGTGGCCGGACAGCGAGGTCTATGTCCATGCTTCATCAGGCCAGCAGCTTTCTGGAAGCGAGACGCGTAATCTTAATCGTGCATATCCTGGCAGGGCGGACGGCAACTTCACAGAGAAGGTCGCCTATGGCATAACCCAGATGATTCAGAGCGAGGATATTACGATTACCGTCGATCTCCATGAGGCTTCGCCTGAATATACGACGGTAAATGCCATAGTCGCACATGAAAGGGCTCTTGATCTTGCAACTCTTGCCTTGTGGATGGTCGAGGACGATATGAAGATTTCCGTTGAAGCTTCACCTAAGAATCTTCATGGGCTTTCGCATAGGGAACTTGGTGATTACACTGATACGCTTGCTCTTCTTATGGAGACTGCAAATGCTTCCCAGGGAAGGCTCCATGGACGGATTGACAGTGCCCTCGTTACATCCGGGGTGGACAAATTCTATGCCCGGGCGTACGGCTATGGCTCGCTGAATGTCGATTATCCTGAAACAGGGATAAGCATTTCCGAGCGCTGTGCCCGTCATATCACATGCCTCAAGGAGTTCTGCGAGGTCTATGATGGAGACAAGGGCTTGATAAGTCTTGGAGAAATGCCGTCCTATGATGAAATAATCCGTAATGGAATCGGGCATTACCTGAGCGATCCGCAATGAAAAAGATCCGGGCATCTGTTCTTGCTTCACTGATTATTGTCTTCGCCTCATCGATTATCCTTTCCAAGGACATGGGAATAATCACCATCTGCGGCGAAGAGGTTGGATGGGATGGCAGCCATATTATAGAACCGGAGAGCGATCTCCCTATTCAGTCGATGTCATTCTCTGATTTCGGCGATGGCCTGTTTGTCGATCAATATGCTGTTTCGGTTGATTCCTATATTCTGGAAGAAGGCAAGATCACACAGACTCAGGTCGTTCATATCCACAGCAGCAATCCTGGAAAAACTGTCTATGTGGTCGGCGGAATCCATGGCGATGAGAGAGCCGGATGGTATGCAGGGTTGCTTCTGGGCAGTGCGACCATTTCTTCAGGCGACCTTTATGTTCTTGCTCCCGCCAACTCCACTGGGGCAAGAAACTTGTCCCGTTATGTTTCAGGCACTCAGGATCTGAACAGAAACTTTCCTGGCAGTGCTGATGGCAATGATGTCCAGCAGCTTGCTTATGCAATCTTTTCTGATATCAAGAGAGCTGATCCGGACATTGTTCTTGATCTTCATGAGGCAATTATCTACTCTCCTGCAAAAAGAGATTTTCTTGGCAGTACCTTCATATTCACTGAGCTTGATGGCATCGAGGACTTGTTCTTCGATATGCTCTTCTCCACGCAGGATGGAACCTTGTGCCACAATGAATTCGGGTACAACGGCCCTGGTCCGGCTGGCAGCATAAACAGGACGGTCGCGGATTCCCTTGGCATTCCCGCTATCACTGTAGAGACTTTCCGCGGATTCGATATCAGAAGAAGGGTCTGCGATCAGCTTGAAGTTGTGCAGTTTGTTCTGCAATACTATGGAATGAGGTGAGTTATGGACAGATCGATTCTGAGAGCTAGATCATTCCTAAAGAGGGCAGATGATTCTGTTCTTGCCGAGCAGCGTCTTCTGTGCCTGTTCGATGGCTTTGTCTGCATCTTCGGGACATTCAAGGCTCCAGAAGAAGCTGCCAAGGCCGCAGGTGTCGATGAATCATTGTTCAGACACGCTCTTGAATCCTGCCATTTTGATTCCGACTCAGACAGTTGCGCTACCAAGGCTTCTCTATCGGAATCTCAGATTGATTCGCTTCGATCAAAGCTTGCAGCACTGACTTCCTAAGAGCATTTTCAGTTCTGCCGAACT
>Ga0265294_10004112_pt1 | contig 18296 bp, 18 predicted proteins | sample MunlanPumphouse3_FD_192504 | JGI IMG/M metagenome (GOLD analysis project Ga0265294, IMG submission 192504) | Groundwater microbial communities from a municipal landfill in Southern Ontario, Canada - Pumphouse #3 | ecosystem: Environmental > Aquatic > Deep subsurface > Groundwater | place...
GATCTCCTCCACTCCCCAGCGCGGGACCTCGGGCAGCGGGGTGTAGATGAAATCCGCCAGGGCCTGGATCTGCTGCGCGTTCAGCGTGGCCCGGAACCCCGGCATCTGCGTCGCGGCGCGCCCTTCCGCTATGGTGATGACGGCGTCCCTGGGGCGCAGCCGCCCCAGATTCTCCGGCAGCAGCGCGGGCCCCATCCCGCCGAGACGGTCCGGGCCGTGGCATTCGGCGCAGTGTTGCCGGTACAGCGCGGGGGCGGAAGCCGCGGCATCGGAAGCCTCCGCCGCGCCGAACCCCGCTCCGGGCATGGCCGCAGCCGACAGCAGGAGGGCGGACACGATTCCCCGCAGGTGGTCGTGCCGTGCGTGACTCGATCCCCGTTTCATGACCTTCATGCGTTGCTTACCCCCTGCAGTCGCGGCTTGCCGATGCCGATCTCCTCGTCCGTGAGGTAGCAGGCCGGATCTTCCGCCCACGGATTCCCGGTAAGCTGATGCGCCCGCACGCGCGTGTTGCCGTTGCAGACATCGAGGTAGCGGCAGGCGGCGCAGCGGCCCTCCACGGGCCGGGGCCGGCGCTTCAACCCCGCCATGAGCGGATCGGCCGTATCCTGCCAGATCGCCGCAAACGGCCGATCGCGCACGCTGCCCAGGCTGTAATGCCACCACATGGTGTCAGGATGGACCTGGCCGAGGTTGTCGATGTTGGCGATGTTCACGCCGGAGGCGTTGCCGCCCCATTGCCGCAGCAGGGCGTGCAGGTGCGCCGTCCGCTCTGGGAAGCGCCGTGCGGCCCAGTGCAGCAGGTACACACCGTCCGCATCGTTGTTGCCGGTGACGAACTCTTTGTGTCCGCCCGCCTGTACGTCGCGCAGACTCGCCTCGAACAGCAGATCGAGCGCCCAGCGGGTGGTGCGGTGCAGCGCGTCGTCCTTGCGGTTGCGGTTGCCGCGCCCGGCGTAGTTCAGGTGCGAGAGATAGAACTTGTCGATCCCCTCCGCGTCCATGAGCTGCAGCAGTTCCGGCAGTTCGCGGGCATTGTCCTGGGTGATGGTGAACCGCAGTCCTACCTTGATGCCGCGCTCGCGGCACAGGCGGATGCCGCGCAGGGAGGCGTCGAAGGCCCCCGCGCAGCGGCGGAAGCGGTCGTGGGTGGCGCGCGTTCCGTCGATGCTGACGCCGATGTAGTCGTAGCCGACCTCCGCAATGGCGTCGATGTTGCAGCGGTCGATGAGCGTGCCGTTGGTGGACAGCCCCACGTAAAACCCCAGCGCCTTGGCGCGGCGCGAGATGTCGAAGATGTCCGGCCGCAGCAGCGGCTCGCCGCCGGAGAGGATCAGCACCCGCACGCCGCTGGCCTTGAGGTCGTCCATCACGGCATAAACCTCGGCGGTGGACAACTCGCCCGGGAAGTCCTTGTCCGCGGAGATGGAGTAGCAGTGCCTGCAGGTGAGGTTGCAGCGGCGCACCAGGTTCCAGATCACCACCGGACCGGAGGGCTTGCGCGCGGGCCGCAAGGGCGTCGGGGAGACCAGTTCGCGCATGTAGTGGCTGATGCGAAACATACCGTTACTCCGGCAGACTCGACGCAGGGGCGCAGAACTGTTCGGGATGCACCCCGGCCGCCATCCCGCGACCGGGATATGAACGGACCGGCCCCGAATACTTTGCGTCGTGGCGTCTTGGCGCCGCTCTGTTCATGTTATCCGCAACCCCGTCTTTTTCAGGATGCGCGTGCTGTACAGCACGGCATGGCCGCGGTCGTCCGGACCAAGCAGGCGCGCGATCTCGCGCACCTTCTCTTCCACCTCGGCGCGGCTGCGCCCGTGCACCATGGCGAACAGGTTGTAGGGCCAGTGCGGCAGCCGGCGCGGGCGGTGATAACAGTGGCTCACGCAATCCAAAGCCCCAACGCGCGCGCCGAGTTCTCGAATGCATTCATCCGGCACATCCCAGACACTCATGCCGTTCGCCGTATAGCCGAGCCGGTAGTGGTTGGGCACTGCGCCGATGCGGCGGATGACGCCCGTCTCCAGCATCCGCTGCATGCGCGCCATCACCTCTCGCGGCGCCACGCCCAGCATCCCGGCTATCGCGTGGTAAGGCTGGGGCACCAGCGGCAGGCCCTCCTGCGTCGCCAGGATGATGCGGCGATCGAGATCGTCCAGGCATTCCGTCAGGTCCGGCATTTCGGCCTCCGCGCCGTGCGGCGGGTGCGGGCCGGACATCGGCCGGCAACGTCAGACCACGAACCGCAGGCCCACATAGAATTCTTCCTGCTTCGGCATGTCGTACACGGGATAGCCCGTCTCGCGTTCGATGGCGCGGATCACCTCGCCGATCCGTTGCGGCGTTTCCGTGGCGAGCACGAACCACATGTTGAACTCGTGCGCGCGCTCGTAGTTGTGCGCCACCTCGGGAAAATCGTTCACGATGGCCGCCACCCGTTCGAAGTCGGACGGCGGCACGCGCATGGCGGCAAGCGTCAGCGCCCCGCCCATGCGCTCGGCGTGGTACATGGGGCCGAAGCGGCTCAGGAAACCGCGCTCCAGCAGGCTGGCGATGCGCTCCAGCAGCTCGTCTTCGCCAAGGCCGAGCGCTCGCCCCGCCTCCGCGTAAGGGCGCTCGCAGATGGGGAATCCCCCCTGCAGCATGTTGATGATGGCGCGGTCGGTCTCGTCCATCGGACTGATGCCCTCTTTGCGGTCCACTACACGAGAAGATCCTGCTCCGCGGATCTTCTGCGCACCCCCACCTGCGGCACCCTATTCGGCAATTGGTAGAATGCGCCCCTTTGCTTGAACCGGCGACGGCTGAACAGCACCTCGTGCCGCACGTCCTCCAGCCCGCACACCTCGACGATGTGGGCCACGTGGGCGAGCACCGTCTGCCGGTCGCGCCCGTGGATCATGCTGAACAGGTTGTACGGCCAATGGGGTGGACGGCGCGGGCGCCGGTAGCAGAGCGTGACGCAATCGAACCGGCCCAGGCAGCGGCCCAGCGCGCTCACCTCGTGGTCCGGCACGTCCCACACCACCATGGCGTTGGCGCGGTAGCCCAACTCGTGGTGGCGCACCACGACGCCGAAGCGCTTGATGGCGCCCTCCTGGATCAGGGCGGCGATGCGCCGGATGGTTTCGCTTTCGGTCAGGCCGATCCGTTGGCCGATCGCCGCGTACGGCCGCGCCACCAGCGGCAAGCCGCCCTGGATGGCCTCTATCAAGTCATGATCGACAGTGTTCTCTACCATTTCAGATCAAACCCCAGGTCCGCGTGATAGCTTTCCACCATGGGCAGCGCCATGACCGGAAGGCCGGAGCGCTGCTCGATCTCTTCCAACACTTCTTCGATCCGGCCGGCCGAGGCGGCGGTCAGCACGAACCACAAGTTGAAGCGATGCTCGCGCTCGTAGTTGTGGTTGACCTCCGGATAGCCGCTCACCAGTTCCGCCACCTCCAACAGCCTTTCTGCGGGCACGGCCATGGCGGCGAGCAGGCTCGCCCCCAGGCGATGGGGCCGGAATACCGGGCCGATGCGGCTCACCACGCCCTGCGCCTGCAGCCGCTCCAGAGTTTCCAGCACGGCCTGTTCCGTGGTGCCGAGGCGCGCGGCAATGTCCGCGTAGGGCGTCGGCGAGAGAGGAAACTCCCTCTGGAAATCGTTGAGCAGGCATTTTTCGAGTTCGCCCAGCCGCGTAGCCGCTTCGTCGGTGTTCACGCTCATCGTTCCTCCCTTGGCCGGCGGCCGCCCCGTTTGGCAGTCCGCCTTCACAGACCTATCCGGTGCGCCCGCGCGGCAAAAAAGATCCCGCTCGGCTTGTCGGCGGGCAACGATGCCAGGCGGGCGAATGTCGTCGTGTCGTACACGTCCACGCGGTCCTCGTCCCGCACGGAGATCCAGACCTGCTCGCCTTTCGGCGTAAACTCCATGTGCAGAACCGCCTTGCCCGGTTCGAGCGTCTTGATCACCTGCAGGGTCGGCACGTCGATGACCTGCACCACATGGTTGTCCGGGAAGGCGAAGTTCACCCAGATTTGCCGGCCGTCCGGGCGGGCCATGACGAATACCGGCTGGCCCTGCACCGCGATGCGTCCCGCCTCCCGCCACTCCTCCTGGTCCACCACCAGCACCTCGTGCCGTCCGATGGCCGGCAGGAACACGTGGCGCCCGGCCATGGCCCAGCCCTCCAGGTGGGGCATCTTGTAGACGGGCAGCGGCTGCTCGCCCCTGCCGTAGCCGTTCAGGATGCGTTTCACGCCGGCATCGGGGTTCCACAGATCCAGCAGCGCCAGCCCGTCCTCGCCGAACAGCCCGGCGATGTAATACCGGCCGTCCGGCGTAACGAGGGCGTCGTAGGGCAGACGCCCCACGTCCCGGAACTTGCGGATCGCCGGCTGGCCGGCATCCGTCAGGTCCACCAGCCAGATCTCGCCGGCCTCGTACAGGCTGAACACGAAGCGCTGCCCCGGGGCGTCCTCCAGACCGACCACCTTGGCGCGCCGGTTTTCCAGGCCATACACCGCCGGGATGTCGGCCACCTGCTCCAGGGTCGCCGCGTCGAATATCCGCACGCCGCCGGGTTCGTAGTTCGCCACCGCCACGAAGCGGCCGTCCTGGGAGATGGCGCCGCCGATGCTGTTGCCGGCCTGCTGCACGCGCTTGACGACACGCGCGCCGAGCAGATCCACCTTGGTGAGCCCGCCGTCGCGCCCGAACACGTAGGCATAGCGGCCGTCGCGCGAATAGACGGCCGAGGCGTGGGACAGGTCGCCGAGGCCGACGACCCGCGCGAGCTGCGTACGCCCGGTGGTCTCGACCACCAGCACGTCGCCGGCAACCCGCTCGACCACGATGCCGAGATCTCCGGTACCGCGCGGCGCGGCGCACGCGCTCAGCGTCGCGGCGAACGCCGTTACGGCGAGGAAACGCAGCGGAGCACTGAATCGGTCACTCATCGAACCCTCCTGTGCGCAACACATCCACGAGCCAGGCCGCCTCTTCCCGCGTCAACACCGAACGCCAGGGCGGCATGGGCGTGCCGCTGCGTCCGTCCAGAATGGTGGTCAACAAGAATTCGGCGGGCCGCTGCGCCAAGGCCTCCGGCGTGAGGGCGACCCCGAGCCCGCCCTTGAGCGTCATGCCATGGCAGGAGCCGCAGTCATGCTTGAGCAAATGCAGCAGCTCGGCCTGCCGCTGCGGCGCAACGTCCGCGAGCCCGGCCAGAGGAATGAAGACACTCAGGAACAGCATCAGACGCATCGGCCTCTTCCCCCTTGTTGTCAGGCATCCCTGTTCAGCGCGCCGCCCCGCGGGAAACGGCAACCCCCCTTCTCTCGAATCGCATCCCGGGGGCGGCGCGGGATTTCCCTATCCTGTGTCACGTTCAGTTTTTCACCGCATTGATCTCGGCATCCGGGTTGTCGAAGCCCAGCTTGTAGCCGAGCGAGACGTGGTGATAGCGCGCGGTGCTGTGGTCGTCGTGGATGGCGAACCCGATGTTGTATACCTGGTCCACCGCCAGACTCACGTCTCCCGGCTGGCCCGTCTGGAGCTTGCGCTTGAGCACCACGGTCCAGGTGCCGTCCTGGAGCGTGCCGGTAAAGGCCGCGCCCTGTCCGCCGTCCATGTGGCGCTGTTCGAGGATATAGCCGTCCTCGGACTCACCCGTGCCGCTCTTGAAGCGCATCAGGTCCATGATGTGCCCGGTATTCAGTTGGTCCTTCAGTTGCGCTTCGTCCTTCAGCTTGTCCCAGCCGCCGCGCGGCTTGTCGCCGCCCCTGATTTCCAGTTCCGTGCGGCTTTCCTGGATGTATTTGGTTATGCCGGTGGCGACCTGCAAGATCCGGGCGGCGGGCACGCCATTCAGATCGCCACTCGGCGCGTCCGGCATCGACCGCAGGTCATGATGACAAGTGCCCCAGCAGCCGGCTCGATCCGCGTATTCCACCTCGTCCGTGGCGAGCATCACGGCAAGCTTCACGGCATTTTCCGCATCCATCTCGCCGCCTTCCGGTACCGGCGTCGGCAGGGGCTCGGCGTTCGGCCACTGGAACCGCATGTACAGGTGCTCGCCGTCGTGCGTCGCCTGCACGGTCATGGGAATGCTGCCGCGCTTGCCGCCGATGGGGTTGGGCTCCAGCTTCTCGCCGGTCACGATCTTGCGGCCGATGTCCGCCGCTTCCTGTTCATGGCAGTCGAGGCAGCGATCACCCGCCTTGAACGGCCGCGCGCCGCTGTGATCGCGTCCATTCAGCACCCATTCCATGGACGCCTGTCCCGGATAAAAGAGCACCACTTCGCGGGACGGCACCTTGCTCCAGTCCACGCCGCCATCGGCGCCCGCCGTGGCGACGGGCGTCGGCGCCGCTTCACTCCCCGCCGATGCAGCCGCCGCAGGCACCGGTGCCGGAGTTGTTGCGATGGCGACCGCGGCCGGCGCTTGCGCCGCCACGGCGGGTGCGTCGGTGGTGCCGCCGCCCAGGCGCAACAGTTTTCCATCCGGCACGGCCTTCGAGGGATCGGGCCGCTCCAGGATTTCCAGATCCTTGTCCGCAAGCAGGTGCTGAACCTTCTTGTGCGCAATGCCCTTGTGGCAGTCGATGCAGGTCTGGCCACGCTGCAGGGCGTTTTCGTGCTGCTTTTGCGCGCGCGGCTTCTGCGCGTCCGCGTTCATTGAATTGAAGTTGTGGCAGTTGCGGCACTCGCGCGAATCGGTTGCCTTCATGGCCCGCCAGACGCGGGTGGCGAGTTCCAGGCGCTTCGCCTCGAATTTCTCGGGCGTGTCCACGCTGCCGACCAATTTGTGGTACAGCTCGTTGGACGCCTTGATCTTGCGCAAGACCTTATATACCCAGGGATCGGGCACGTGGCAGTCGGAGCAGCTCGCGCGGACACCGCTGCGGTTCGCATAATGGATGGATTGTTTGTACTCCTGATAGACGGTGTCCCTCATCTCGTGGCAGGAGATGCAGAAATCGAGTGAGTTGGTGGCTTCCATGGCAGTGTTGAAGCCGCCCCAGAAGATCACGCCAACGAACATGAAAACGATGGCCCCCCCCACCGTCGTGCCCAAAACGAGTTTGCGCGAAAAGATGGACTTTCTCGCTTCATCCCCCATGATGCTGCATCCCCCCAGGCTGAATCCTCGTTGCCGCGGCAGGCGGGCGCGACCCCTCACGCCCGCCTGCCGATCTTCATCAATAAACGTCGTGCTGTGTGTTGTGGACGTTGAACTTTCCGGTCGGGGTGACCAGCCGCGGATCCTTGATGACCGCCTTGAGCTTGCGCGTCTTGTCGTCGATCACCACGATGGCCGACGGCTCGGTCTTGCCCGCCCAGATGGAGAACCAGACCTCGTCGCCCTTGTTGTTGTATTCGGCATGGACCACGCGCTTGATCGTCTTGCCTTCGGGCAGATCTGCCATCTTGGCGACGTTGATGACCTCCGGTCCCTTGTCGAGGTTATCGATGTCGTACACGGTCACCGACTCGGCAATTTCTTGCTCCGGATGCAACGGCGCATCGGCCCACAGGTTCCTCGAATTCGGGTGGGTCTTCACAAAGAGCGAGCCGCTGCCGTGGTTTCTGAGCTCCTGCACCACCTTCCAGGCATGTTGCGGATGTTTTTCGGGGTCGGTGCCGATCAGGGTGATCACGTCCGCGCCCAGATGCGAGGTCGCCCACACCGGACCGTATTTGGGATGCACGAAGTTGGCGCCGCGCCCCGGGTGCGGCTTCGACTTGGTGTCGACCAGAGCGGCGAGCTTGCCATCCTTGGTGTCGACAACCGCGACCTTGTCGGAGGCGTTGGCTGCTACCAGGAAGTAGCGCTTGCTCGCGTCCCAGCCGCCGTCGTGCAGGAATTTGGCCGATTCGATGGTGACCTCCTTCAGGTTCTTGATGTCGGAGTAATCCACCAGCTTGATCTGGCCCGTTTCCTTGACGTTGACGACCCACTCCGGCTTGTGGGGCGAAGACACGATGGAGGCCACGCGCGGCTCGGGATGGTATTCGCCGTCGATCGTCATACCACGGGTGGAGACCACCTTCAGGGGCTGCAGCGTCTCGCCCTCCAGAATCACGTACTGGGGCGGCCAATAGGAGCCGACGATCGCATATTTGTCCTCGTAACCCTTGAACTTCGAGGTGTCCACCGAGCGCGCGTCGATGCCCGACTTCAGCGTTGCCACCACTTCGGGCTTCGCCATCCACAGGTCGATGAGGGAGAGCAGGCCGTCGCGGCCGATGGTGTATACATAGCGGCCGGAGGCGGAGAGGCGGGAGATATGGACCGCATAACCGGTTTTGACGATGTTGATGATCTCCTTCGTATCACCATCGATGAGAGCAACCTCACCCGAGTCGCGCAGCGTCACCGAGAACACGTTGGCCAGGTTGTACTTGTGTTGCGGCTGCTTGGGCCGCTGCTGCGGCGGCACGATCACCTTCCAGCTCGCCATCAGTTCCTTCATGCCCCATTCGGGCGGCTGCGGCGGCTCCATCTGGATGTAGGTGGCCATCTGCGATATCTCCTCCTTGGAGAGGATATCGTCGAAGTTCACCATGCCGCCTTCCGTACCCAGCGCTATGATCCGTTCCAGCCGCTGTTGACCGAGCTTGATAGTATTCTCCGGCTCCAGGCTCTTGCCCGTAGCGCCCTTGCGCAGGACGCCGTGGCAACCTGCGCAACGCTCGAAGTAGATCTGCTTGGCGTGCTCGAACTGCTCCGCGGTCAGCGACGGCGGCGCGGATGCCGGCTTTGCAGGACTCGCCGCAAGCGCGGTGCTGACCGCCAGCGTGAGCGCCGATACTCCGAACAAGAGTCCGTGATACATCTTTCCACTGCGTCTCATCGAGACTTCCCCCTTTTGTTGTGTTTCTGTGCACCTGACCCTGTCAGGTAGTAACCGATGTTGTGACGAGAGCATGTTCCCGAGGCATTGCGCCTCATCTCAAGGCCGCATGCTCTCTGTTTTGGCCTCCTGGTGCCGCGGACGACTGTAGTCACCCCACAGAATGTGCTGTTTGACTCTAGTCAAGCGGTATGCTGTGGGAGGTATTGATGCCTTTGCCGTCTACCACCAAGGTGGTAACGGTGACGGCGAGGGCCGTGCGATAGGAAAACAGCAAAAAAATAGGGTTAAACGGCGATGCAGGGGGTATATGGTCGGCGCTGATTGCGGTAGGCAGACTACCTCCAACGAGGTACTCCCACAGATATTGGAAATACGGGTTGAATTCCTTGGCACCGATGCTACATGGCCAGTATCGCGCATACGGCCTCGCGTACCTTGCGACTCGCCTCACGACGCCTGCATTGGGCGTACGGTGGTGCAAGGACATCCGCCGTAACACCGTGCATCAGAATCGCTGCCGTCAGGGTCTTGAGGGGTGGCTGGAATAAGCGGGGATGCTTGCCACGTTCCCGGTCATGAGGAGACGGCCCAACGCGTCCCCGTCATCCTGGTAACCGATGCCGCCGGCATAGTGCCCGGGAAGGGGCCGACCTGCGAGAAGAACTGCCGGAAGGGAAGGAGATCAGGCGACCGGGCACCGCCAGCCGCGGGTCACGCCGGGGTCTTACGAGGAGGGTAAGCAGGAGTCCATGACAGGTGCGCGGTCCGGTCCGGATGAGGCGCAGCTTTCATTGCTGCTTACGTCGCACCGAAGCTGGTGTTCGAGTGTTCCTGCGCCGCGTCACATGGAGCCGCGGCGCAGGTGATCCGAGCCGTTAATCGTCGACCAGGTGGGAGACGTCCTTGTGGGCGATGCCCTTATGGCAGTCGATACAGGTCTGCCCCCTTTCCTGAGCGCGCTGGTGGCGACTCCAGGACCGCCGCTGCTGCAGTTCCTCCCCCATGGCGTCCCATGCATGGCAACTGCGGCATTCGCGCGAATCGCTCGCCTCCATGTAGGCCCATACCCGCTTGGCCAACTCCAGGCGCTTTGCCTCGAACTTCTCCGGCGTGTCGACCGTGCCCAGCACCGTGTGATAGATATCGTTCACCGCCAGGATCTTGCGCACCAGCTTCGCCCCGAAGGTCTTGGGCACATGGCAGTCGGCGCATTCGGTGCGCACGCCGCTGCGATTCGTGTAGTGAATCGTCTCCTTGTATTCCTGATAGACGGTGTCCCTCATCTCATGACAGGAGATACAGAATTCCGTCTGGTTGGTCGCCTCCATGGCGGCGCCGAAACCAGCCCAGAACACGATGCCAGCGACAAAAATGACCGCTGTCGCCCCCAACGATACTCCCAGGATCTTGCCTTTCGATAAGTTGCCGAATGTCATTCCGCACTATCCCCGTTGTCGATCTTGTCGTAACTGGACTCGTAGCTGGACATACGCGGCTGGCCTGTCCGCGCGAACAGGCTTGGCAACTCAAACGGTGGGTGATGGCAGACGAGGGCGCGCGTGCAATCGCATGACTCGCTCCTCCGGCCACATGCTCATTTGAATTCCATCCTCGGTGGGGACCACGCTACGGCACCCAGCCATCCCGCGTATATTATTGTTTTCAAACGGCCTTATATGTCTGGCCGTCTGTTCACCGGCAGCATTCCATTCCGATCCCGTCAGGGTCGCAGTCCGGTGAACCGCCGATTTTTACCTATAAAAAGCATTCCTGCCAATAAGCCTTTTGGAAGGGGATATAGGACAAATATACACCCGAGCCCAATGCTCGGTCTTTCCCTCTGTTGTCGTACCTCTTTCGGCGCATGTGGCGGCACGGCGTCAGAAGTGGGGCAGGAACGGCACCACGGTGCGGGTCAAGGCGACGGAGACGATATACCCGAACACCAGCAGGGCAGCAAGCCAAGCGGTCACACGGACGGTCTTGGTCCGGCCGCGCTTGAGGGCGATGGAGCCGAGGACGATGTAGGCCAGCAGCCCGGCGACCTTGGCCGTCAGCCAACCGTGCACGCCGGGATACTGCATCAGGATGGCGGCCAGCAGGATGGCGCTCGCCAGCAGCACCGTATCGATCACGTGAGGCACGATCTTGACCCAACGCCGTTGCAGCAGCTCCGGCCGGAACATCATCCACAGGCCGCGCACGAAAAAGAGCGTGATGGTCAGAACCACGCTCGTGACATGGATCGATTTGATCAGCGGATAGTATTGGACCATGCCGGGACGGGCCTCAGCCGGGCTTGCCGTCCACCCGCGGCCGCAGGTACATGGGGCCGTAGCGCAGCGCCCAGGCGGTCACGGCCACCAGCCAGAGCACCGCGGCAACCAGGTTGAGCTGGGCGGCAGCGGCAGACAGTTCCGCCGCCACCCGCACCAGCGCCGCGCCGTTGACGCCGAGGAAGCAGGCCCAGGTGTAGCCGTCCAGCGCCAGCGCCCGGCCCGAGTGGCCGAGAGTGACGCGCGTGGCCATGGCAATCACCATGCCAGCGATGAACCCGATGCCCAACGCATGGAGCGGCGCCTTGCCGAGGATGTATTGGCCGGTCAGCAGGAACGTGACGCTTTGCACGCTGTACAACGCCATCGCCACGGCGAACCAGAGAAACGCGATGTGCAGCACCGCGAGCAACGGCACCTGGAAACTGCGGCGGAAGCTCCAGCGCACGGTATGGTGTACGCCCAGCAGGAACAAGGGAACGTCGAACAGGAACAGCCACCGCACGACCCCGGCCGTTTCCAACGCAAAGTGCCCCGCCACGCCAACGCCGAGCAGGGGCAGGCTCCAGCCCGGCCTGATCTCGCGGTAGTTGTCCAGCACGCAGCGGCTGAAATAGGGGATCATGCGATGGCTGACGGCGACCAGCACCGGCACCAGGAACAGCCAGACGCCGCCGCGGATGGCGAGATTCAGATAAAACCCGTCCTCACTCATCAACCAGACCAGGTAGCTCAGCCCCCCCAGCCAGCCGGCGCCCAGCGCAGCGTTCAGGATGCGTTCGTAGTACTTGTCATCGGTGGGCGCGTGCCGGAAGACCCGCAGCAGCGCCGTCAACCCCACGCCCCAGCCCGCCAGCAGCAGTAGCGTGCCGATGGCCGCAACCCGCACGCCCAAGAAGAGCCCCGCATAAAAGAGCACCACGCCGGACGCCAGCAGCAGAAAGGCCCCGGCATAGCTGCGCTCCGGGATGAGCGCGCCGCCCATCCAGCGCGGATAGGTGGTCATCAGGAACCCGAACATGAAGAACGGAAACAGCGCATAGAGCATCAGGAAGGCATGCGCCCAAGTGGTGGGGACGCCGGTCTGCAAGGGCACTCCGATCCCGCCATAGCGGGCGGCGAGTTCCACGCCCCAGAACAGCATGACGGCCACAAGCTGCACCGTGCCGCCAAAGAACATCATGCGGTGCGGCGCGGCAGAGAATGTCTTCCACCGGGTGCGGGCGGGCACGGAATTTCGCGCTGCAAGCGTCATGGCCTCTCCTCTTCACCATACCCCGGATAATTCGCCGGCCGGCGGTCCGGCGCGCCTCGATGACGGGCATCTGGCCCTAATCGTCCAGGATGGACAGATAGGCCAGCATGTCCTGGATATCCTTCTCCGACAGCTCGCTGAAATAGAGTTCGGCATCCTCGTGTTCCCGCTCACCCGTGCGAAACTTCTGGATCTGCCGCTCCAGATACTCCGAATACTGCCCCGTCAGGGGCGGCGCGTTCCATTTCGGCTTCCCCAGCCCGTCACGCCCGTGGCAGCCGGCGCAATCCCACTTGTAGAGCTTGCGGCCCGCCTCGATGTCCCCCTCCCACCGCGGGATGTTCAGGACCTTCCTGGCCAGCATCAATCGCGCGAATGCATCCGTGGGCGCGTCCTGCTCGGGGAACTTGTTCATCAACTGGATCGAGGACAGATAGGTGGCGATGTCCATGATCTGATCCTCGGGAACTTCGCGGTCCGTCGCGTAAGGCAGCATCGGCAGGTTGATGCGGTGCCGGCCCTTGAACTTGCGCAACTGATCGGCAATGTATTCCGCCGGCAGGCCGGCAAGCCGCGGATACTCGCCGCCTTTGCCGCCCTGGCCGAATTCGCCGTGACAGGCCGCGCACACCTGATTGATCTCCTCACCGTTCTCCAGATCCACGGCCACCGCCGGCGGCCCCACCAGAATCAACATTGCTGTCAGCAGGAAGGGGTACTTTTTCATTTGCCTCGACGTGTTGGTTTGTTGTTATGCCTGCGACCGGCCTGTATGGCTCGCCGCGAGATGGTATGAAACCATACGGCCGGTCACATGTTAAATTACGTCCAATTCTGAACACGCTCGAACGGAACCCGTTTGACCTGCATCAATACGACCCGCACCGCATTGGGACACGCTAGTTCTCCGACCGCCAAGCGGCGCACTACCGACGAAACAGATTGTATGGACATCGGTATGGATCGTTTTTGTTGCCGCGCAAATTCACCGGATTCCTGCTATGCAACTCGGGCGGCCTTTCCTATCATGCGCACGAACCGCTGAAGCTTTCCCCCCAGGACTTGCCATGCCGGATACACCGCAACTGCTTGCCGACCTGGAACGGCGCCTCGATCACGCACTGCAGACCTGTGGTGCCGGCCCGGCACCTGGCCTGCTCAGCATCACGCTCGCGGCTCCGGAGTTCCATTTCGACCGCCTGCCGCCTGGACTCTCCGACTACGTTTATTGGGCCCATCCCGAGACTGGCCACTATCTGCTCGGTACAGGCAGGGCGATCGCGGTCGAGGCGGCGGGAGCCGGGCGTTTCGATACCCTGTCCGCCGCATTCGCGCAACTGAGCCGCCGCTGGCGCCACTACAATCCCGCGCGCCTCGCACTCGCCCCGCGCGCCTTCGCGGGATTTGCCTTCAATGCCGATCAGGACGAAACAGGCATCTGGGCAGACCTGCCCAGCGCCCTGCTGTTCGTGCCCACACTGTTGCTGCAGCGCCTGCGCGGCGACTGCGCCCTGACCTTTACCGCCCAGTGGCAGGAGGGGATGCGGCTGGAGGATATCCGTGAAGCCTGGCTCGCGGCAGCGGAACGGACCTTGGCCGCCCTGGCGGCACCCGCAGGCCCCGCGCGCTGCCCTGCGGTGCTGGCCCGCATCGATGACCAGCCGCCGGCCGAAGAGTGGCTCGCCCTGGTGGACGCAGCGACCACGGAGATCGAAGCCGGCGGGCTCCAGAAGGTGGTGCTCACGCGCCGCATCCGCGTCGAAGCGCCGCGGCGCCTGGATCCCGCGCGCCTGATGCAGGCCCTGCACTACCGCTACCCGGGCTGCACCCATCTCGCCCTGAATCAAGGGCAAAGCACACTGGTGGCCGCGACCCCCGAGCGGCTCGTGACCCTCTATTCGGGGCAGGTCACCAGCGACGTGCTGGCCGGCACCACACGCCGCGCCGCGAACGACACGCTGGACGCGTGGCTGGCGGAGGACCTGCGCACGTCCGCCAAGAACCGGCGCGAGCACGCCCTGGTGCTGGACACCGTTTATGGGGCACTGGCGCCGCTATGCAGCGAGTTGAGCGCCCCCGAGCAGCCGGAGATCATGAAACTCCGCTCCCTGCAGCACCTGTGGAGCCCGGTGCGCGGGCGCGTGCGCCCCGGCCGCTCACTGCTGGACCTCGCCGCGCGCCTGCACCCCACGCCCGCCGTGGGGGGCGTGCCGACCCGCGCCGCTTTGCAATGGCTGGCCGCCCACGGCGAGACCGCGCGCGGCTGGTACACAGGCGCAATGGGCTGGCTGACGCCGGAGGGGGACGGGGAATTCGCGGTGGTGCTGCGCTGCGCCATGCTCCAGGGCAACCACGCCGACCTGTTCGCCGGCGCCGGCATCGTGGCGGGCTCGACCCCGGCAGGAGAGTTCGACGAAATCGAGCTGAAATTGCAGGTCCTGCTGGATGCGCTGGAGGACGCATGACCCGCATCTGCAACAGGAAACCGCCGGCCCTGGGAGCGTCCCGATGAATGACACGGCCGGCGCCAATCTCCTGTGGTCCAGCGCCCTGCTCGACGGGCTGACGGGCGCCGGTGTGCGGCATGTGGTCATTTCCCCCGGCTCCCGTTCCACGCCGCTGGTCCTCGCGTGCGAGCGCCATCCCGGCCTGGACAGCCATGTCCTGGTGGACGAGCGCTGCGCCGGCTTTTTCGCGCTGGGACTCGCCAAGGCGGAACGGCGGCCTGTGGCGCTGATCTGCACCTCGGGCACCGCGGCGGCCAATTGGTACCCGGCCGTGGTGGAGGCCAACTGCAACCGCGTGCCGCTGATCCTGCTCACCGCGGACCGCCCGCCCGAACTCCAGGGCTGGGGCGCCAATCAGACCATCGATCAACTCCGGCTGTTCGGCAGCCACGTGCGCGCCTTTCACGGGCTCGCCCCCGCCGAAGCGTCTCCGGCGACATTGCGGGGGGTGCAAGCCCTGGGCGCCAGGGCGGTGGAGCAGAGCCGCTGGCCGCTGCCGGGACCGGTCCACATCAACGTGCCCCTGCGCGAGCCGCTGGTGCCGGGGGCAGGGCAGGAAATGTCTCCTCTCCTCTCCCCGCCGGAGGCGGAGCGCGGATTTCGCGATGCGGTCATTGAAGAGATGCCGCGCATGCTGCACCCGACCTTGCAGCCGCCTCCGCAGGCGCTGGACGCGCTGGCGCGGCGCCTGTCCGGCCGCGCCGGACTGATCGTCTGCGGGGGCGCGGCCTACGACGGAGATTTCCCCAACGCCGTGACGCGGCTCGCGCAAGTCCTCGATTGCCCCGTCCTGGCCGACCCCCTGTCGGGCCTGCGCTGCGGACCGCACGACCGCAGCCGCATCCTCTGCCGCTACGATGCGTTTCTGCGCCGCCGCGGCTTCGCCGCCACCCATCGGCCCGACTGGGTACTGCGCTTCGGCGACATGCCGGTCTCCAAGGCGCTGCAGCAATACCTGGAAAGCCATCCGTCGGCGCTGCATATCCTGGCGGACCCCCACGGCCGCTGGCCGGACCCCCTGCACCTCACCACCGATCTGGTGCGGGCGGACCCGGCGACCCTGTGCGCGGCGCTGGCGGCCGCCGCCCCGGCGGCCGCGCCGGGGGACTGGACGCAGGAGTTTCTCGCACAGGAACACCGGGCCCTGGAACTGAGCCGCTGCGGCGCCGATGACGATATACCGTACGAAGGTGCCGTCGTTGCCACACTGAACCGGCTGCTCCCGGCCGGCAGCATCCTCTTCAGCAGCAACTCCATGGCCATCCGCGACCTCGACAGCTTCCTCGGTCCGCGCGAGCAACCGCTGGAAATCCATGCCAACCGCGGCGCCAGCGGCATCGACGGCAACCTCTCCACCCTGCTCGGCATCGCGGCGGCATCCGGGCGTACGCCGGTGGTGGGACTGGTAGGCGACCTCGCCTTCTACCACGACATGAACGGCCTGCTCGCCGCGCGCGGACTCGACGCCACCATCATCCTGCTCAACAACAACGGCGGCGGCATCTTCCGCTACCTGCCCCAGGCAACGCTGCCCGGTTTCACCCGGCATTGGCTGACGCCCACCGATCTCGACTTCGAACACGCCGCCCGGCTTTACGGGCTGCACTACCGGCGCGTCGAGCGGCAGGCAGAATTCGCCGACGCGCTCGCCACAGCCCTTACCCGCCCCGGCACCGGCCTGATCGAGGTGATGATCGACGGGGAAGCCAGCGCGGCGCGACATCGGGCATACTGGGCGGCGGTTGCGGAGGCGCCGTAGATCAGGTCCAATGCCATTCCAATGCGGCGCAGAACCGCCTTCAACGCAAAGACGCAAAGAGATAATGGACCTTCTCCGAGTGGCTGCAGCCCCGAAACGGCGGGCTGCGTTACGCCGACTCGACCTGCAATTTGTCGGCCTGACCGCCGGCCTGCAAGTGGACGGCGCGCAGGACGCGCTCGACAAGATGATTACATCCTTCGCGCCTCCGCGCCTTTGCGTTGAAATACATCGGCAGGCTCTGCGAAAGAACCGAACATTTCGAACGACAGGACAGAAACGTCATGTGGAAACCCGTTGAATCATTCGCCTTCCAGGACATCCTGTATCACCACGACGGCGCCGGCATCGCCAAGATCACCATCAACCGCCCCGAAGTGCGCAACGCCTTTCGCCCCGAAACCGTGCGTGAACTGATGCATGCCTTCCAGCACGCGCACCTCGATCCGTCCATTGGCGCGATCATCCTCACCGGTGCGGGCGACAAGGCCTTCTGCTCCGGCGGCGATCAGCGCGTGCGCGGCGACGGAGGCTATCAGGACGAGGCCGGCACGCAGCACCTGAACGTGCTGGACCTGCAGCGCCAGATCCGTTCGCTGCCCAAGCCCGTGGTGGCGATGGTGGCGGGCTACGCCATCGGCGGCGGACATGTGCTGCATCTGGTGTGCGACCTCACCATCGCCGCCGACAACGCCCGCTTCGGCCAGACCGGCCCGCGCGTGGGCAGTTTCGACGCGGGTTTCGGCGCTGGGCTGCTGGCGCGCACCGTGGGGCTGAAGAAGGCCAAGGAGATCTGGTTCCTGTGCCGCCAGTACGATGCGCGGGAGGCGCTGGAGATGGGACTGGTGAATGCGGTGGTGCCGCTCGCCGAACTGGAGGCGGAGACCGTGCGCTGGTGCCGCGAGATGCTGCAACTCAGCCCCACGGCGCTGCGCGTGCTCAAGGCCGCGTTCAATGCCGACACCGACGGCCTGGCGGGCATCCAGGAGCTGGCGGGCAACGCCACCGGCTTGTTTTACATGACGCCGGAAGGCCAGGAGGGGCGCAACGCCTTCCTGGAGAAGCGCCCGCCGGATTTCGGAAAATTCCCACGGCGTCCCTGACAGGCTGTTGAAACATGCCTTATGGTCCCTTCTCCCCAGGGAGAAGGACGGGATGGGAGTGCAAAAAAGCATCCGCTTTGCAGACCCCCTCGCCCCGGCCCTCTCGGAAGGAGAGAAGTTTTTCAGCAGCCTGCTAGAGGTGCGGTACGACACATGACGAAATTCCAGATCTGGTGGCTCGCCATCCGACCCAAGACCCTGAGCATCTCGGTGGCGCCCGTGCTGGTGGGCACCGCCCTCGCGTGGAGCGAACAGCACGGTGTTTCCTGGGCTCCCATGCTCGCCGCGCTGCTCGCGGCCATGCTGATCCAGGCCGGCACCAACCTGCACAACGACGCGGCCGATTTCGAGCGCGGTGCCGACGACGGCGACCGCCTGGGGCCGCCCCGGGTAACCGCGCAGGGCTGGGTGAGCGCCGCCGCGGTGCATCGGGCGGCGGCGCTCTGTTTCGCGCTCGCCTTCCTGCTGGGGATCTATCTGGTGTGGGTCGGCGGCTGGCCCATTCTCGTGCTGGGACTGGCTTCCATCGGCGCCGGTCTGGCCT
>Ga0265294_10004113_pt1 | contig 18295 bp, 17 predicted proteins | sample MunlanPumphouse3_FD_192504 | JGI IMG/M metagenome (GOLD analysis project Ga0265294, IMG submission 192504) | Groundwater microbial communities from a municipal landfill in Southern Ontario, Canada - Pumphouse #3 | ecosystem: Environmental > Aquatic > Deep subsurface > Groundwater | place...
TCAACAATCTTACCGAAGAATTTAAAACCGTCCGAGGTGGTGACGTATCTGTAACCCATTGATAAAAGAACAACCGCCGTCGCCGCCACGCAAAGCAGGGCGAAAATGAGAATGAGCACGACGGGGTGGATTCCTTTCCTGCGCTTGTACATATGTTTCGTTTCCTCCGGTTAATTAAAGATATCCTTTATCATGGAAAGCAGCCCGGGGAAGAGCATGGTTATGATAAGGGTGGCAATAGCGAAGACAACAAGCGCCCCAAGCACAAAAAGCGAAGACGCGCCCGTGTCTTTGTATTTATTTTCGGCTTTTTCCATGTTTTCCTCAGGTATATAGTACCTGCCGGAATCGTTCTTGACTATGGCGGAAAAGCCCGTCCCCGGAGAGAGAAAGCGCTTCAGCAGAAAACCCTGCTTAACCCCGGTTTGTTCGAGAGTGACGGCGGAGCTGATATCAAAAGCGTTAAGCTCAAACAGCCTTATCACAAAGCTGCCGAGGATTTTTTTGACATAGTAGGTGTAAAGGGCGGCGATTATCGCCCCGACGGTAAAAGACCAAAGAATTTGTTCTGCAGTGTTAATATAAATCCCCCCCGCGCTAAGCCTTGCCTATATTGTTTTTTGGGTATATGGTCTCCCGCCCCCCTAAAAAGGGGCGGAGCGGAACGGGGACGGTGAGACTCATATCCCCGTTTAAGTTGTTTTCAAGGAGCGCGATAAGCATTCTCGGCGGAGCGGCCGCCGTGTTGTTGAGAGTGTGGGGGAAGAACTTCCCCCCCGCCATATCGGCTCTTATCTTAAGTCTTCTCGACTGCGCGTCGCCGAGGTTGGAGCAGGAGCCCACCTCAAAATATTTGTTTTGCCGCGGTGACCACGCCTCCACGTCGCAGGACTTAACCTTAAGGTCGGCAAGGTCGCCGGAGCAGCACTCAAGCGTTCTGACGGGTATGTTCAGCCCCAAAAATAAATCGATGGTGTGCCGCCACAGCCTGTCGTACCACTCCATGGAGTCTTCCGGGCGGCAGATGACTATCATCTCTTGTTTTTCAAATTGGTGGATACGGTAAACGCCGCGCTCCTCAATGCCGTGCGCGCCTTTTTCTTTCCGGAAACAGGGCGAATAGCTCGTCAGCGTGTGCGGGAGCGTTTCGCCGTCAATTATGGTATCGGTATATCTCCCTATCATGGAGTGCTCGCTTGTCCCCACAAGGTAGAGATCCTCGCCTTCCACTTTATACATCATCGCGTCGGATTCCTCAAAAGACATAACGCCGCCGGCGACCGCCGAGCGGATCATAAACGGCGGCACCACATAGGTAAAACCTTTTTTAACCATAAAATCCCTCGCGTAGGTGATAACGGCCGAGTGAAGCAGCGCTATATCGCCGAGGAGATAATAAAAACCGTTCCCCGCCACCCTCCGCGCGGACTCAAGGTCAATACCGCCGTACTTTTCCATTATGTCCACATGATAGGGTATTTCAAAGTCAAACTTACGCTTTGTCCCGAACTGTGTCAGCTCCACGTTTTCGCTGTCGTCCTTACCTATCGGCACCGACGGGTGGATAATGTTGGGGATTTTAAGCATAACGGCGTAGAGTTCTTCCGACGCTTCGCGCTCTTTTCGGGTGAGGTTTTCAATTTCCTCGCCGCTCTTCGCCGCCTGCGCCTTTATTTCCTCCGCCTCTTTAACCCTGCCGGACACCATAAGACCGCCTATTAACTTTGAAGCGCGGTTGCGGTCGGCGCGGAGGATTTCCGCGTTTGTCTTTAAGCGGCGGATTTCGGCGTCAAGCTCTATCGCCCTGTCGACAAGCGCGAGCTTGCCGGGCTGAAATTTCTTTTTGATGTTTTCCCTTACCGTTTCAGGGTTTTCGCGTATAAGCTTAATGTCTATCATGGGTCGGCCTTTCGGTTGCGTTATAATTAATATTTATTCGTATCACGGTTTTTTTAGTTATCCCGGAAAATATCCTCGCCGCAGATATGCTCCAGCAACCCCTCAAGGTCGTCCGGGGAGGAAAACGCCAGAGATATATGTCCTTTCCCGCCGTTTTCTTTTATTGTTACCCGTCTGGCGAGTTTTGATGAGATTTTTGATTCGATTCCCCTGTAATAGCTTGTCTTGACCTTTTCGGGTTGGTTTTTTCGGGGCGGGTTTAAAATAAGTTTAACCAGCCTTTCCGTTTCCCTTACCGAAAGCTCCTCGGCAATGATTCTTTTTGCCAGCTCAAGGATAACTCCTTCGCCTTTTGATTCAAAAAGCCCGATAAGCGCTCTCGCGTGTCCGAAAGAGATTTTGCAGTCCTTGACAAGTTCCAGCGCGCTTTGCGGGAGGGTGAGAATCCGCAGCATATTTGAAACCGCCGGCCGGGATTTCCCCACCTTTTCGGCGGCCTCTTCTTGGGTGAGTCCGTATGTCTTTATAAGCTGTCTGTAGCCGTTTGCCTCTTCCACGGGGTTTAGCCCCTCGCGCTGGAGGTTTTCCACAAGCGAGATAAACGCCGAGCTCTTGTCGTCGGTTTCCCTTATTATAGCGGGGATTTCATCAAGCCCCAAAAGATTGCAGGCTCTCCACCTGCGCTCCCCCGCGATTATTTCATAAAACCCGTTTTGCTTCGGCCGCACCACTATCGGCTGAATAACGCCATGCTCTTTTATTGAGTTCGACAGTTCGGCTAAAGTTTCGGGCTCAAAGTTTTTCCTTGACTGGCCGGGGTTGGGCTCGATGTCATAAAGCTTTATAAGCGTTACCCCGTTTGACGAAGTTTTATCGCTTGTCAGCAGGGCGTCAAGCCCCCGCCCAAGACCTTTTCTCGCCACTTTATCACTCCTTTTCTTGCCGAACTTTAGTTTTTGTTATTTTTATATGTAAGAGGGAAGTAATTAAATCCAAACGCGGCGGCGGGCTACGCCTCTATGCTCCGCTCCTTTTTATGATTTCGTTTGTTATTTCCTCATATGCCCTTGTGCCTTTGGCGTATCTGTCGTACATAAAGGCGGGAAGCCCGTAGCTCGGCGCCTCGCTGAGCTTAATATTTCTCGGCACTGGCCGGCTTATAACCTTTGAGCCGAAATATTTTTTTATTTCGTCAAGCACCTGCGCGTTAAGCGTAAGCCGCCCGTCGTACATATTTATAAGTACTCCCAAAATGTCAAGCGAGGGGTTAAGCCTGCCCTTTACATGCCTAACCGTGCTTGTGAGCTGGCTAAGCCCTTCGAGGGAGTAAAATTCGCAGAGCACGGGGATAATAAGCCCGTCGGCGGCGGTGAGCGCGTTGAGGGTTATAAGCCCAAGCGAGGGCGGGCAGTCGATAAAAATCAAGTCAAAATCGTCTTTTATTTCAGTCAGCGCCGCCTTAAGCCTGAACTCTCGTTTTTCTTGGTCGACAAGCTCTATTTCCGCCCCCACAAGGTCAATGCTCGCGGGGATTATCGAAAGCTTCTCCACGCAGGTGTCCGCGATAACCTCGCCCGCCTTTGCCCGCCCGATAAAAAGGTCATATGATGAGAGTCCCGAGCGTTTTTTGTCAATGCCGAGCCCTGTCGTGGCGTTGCCCTGCGGGTCGATATCAATGAGCAGCGTTTTCTTCCCCGACTTTGCCGCGCAGGCGGAAACATTAACGGCCGACGTGGTCTTGCCCACGCCGCCTTTCTGGTTGGCGAAGGCGATAATTTTATATCTTCCCATATCTCCACCGCGTTCATAATTTTACATAACAGTATAAAGCTTAATGATTAAGTTGTCAATACAAAACCCGTAAATAAGCCTTTGCCGTGGTTAAAATGACGGAAATTTAACTTTTTGTTTGAACTTTCAGCACGGCTTTGGTTTTTCCGTTTGGGTTAAAATTAAGAAAACAAAACCCCAAAACCCCCATAAAAACAATTATAGCGGGGATTCCGCTCCCCGCTTTTTTAGTATTTCGTTGCGTACCGAATTATCCATTATCTATTATCTCTTATCTTTTATCTCTTATCTTTTATCCGTCATCTGTCTTCCCTGAAATATGTTACCCCAAGAGAAGCGGGGCCTTGATTTTCTTTTCTCCGCTTAAGGCTTACGATAACAAGCACCACGATTGTGACTATATAGGGCAGCATTTGAGTGATGTCGGTGGGTATTTGAATAATATACTGATACGCCCAGTAAAAAATCCCGAACAAAAGCGACCCCCAGATAAGGTTGAGGGGTTTCCACATGGCGAATATCACAAGCGCCACCGCGAGCCAGCCGAACGCTTTTATTGAGGAAATATCGGCGGTCGACCAAGCGCCGCTTTTAAATTCCATAACGCAGAACAGCCCGGCGAGCCCTGTTATCCCCGAACCGATACAAGTTGAGAGATACTTGAATTTTATAACGTTTATCCCGACCGCGTCGGCGGCGGCGGGGTTTTCGCCAACCGCGCGGAGCGCCAGTCCGTGGCGGGTTTTATTCAGGAATAGCGTGAGGACAACAGCCAGCGCTATCGTGAGGTAAAACATAAACCCATAGCTGAAAAGCAGGTAAGAAACCCACCCGAGGGAACTTGAGATAAAAGGAACTTTCGCGCTGAACACCGTGTACGCCCTTTCAAACCGCACGTTCCCGCTGGCGGGGATGTTTACAAAACAAGCGGAAAGGAATTTAGCGAGCCCCACGCCGAAGACGGTCATAACCAGCCCCACCACGTTTTGGTTTATCCGGAGCGTGACGGTAAAAAAGCTGTACAGCCCGCCCATCGCGGCGGCGGCGGCAAACGCGCAGGAGAGGGATATGACGATTATCATAAACGCGCTTTTACCGCCCGACGCGGAGTAGACGTCAAGGCCGATAATCCCGGCCGCCGCGCCCACGCACATTGTCCCGGGAAGCCCCAAGTTAAGGTTGCCGCTCTTTTCGGTCAGTATCTCGCCCAGCGCCGCGAGCATTATAAACGCGCCGAAGAGTATTGCTTGGTGGAGCCAAGTTAAAATTACCGGCATGGTTAAGCCTCCTCCCGTGTTTTGCGGCGGAAGTTAATTTTATAGTTAATATTAAATTCGCTTCCTATAATAACAAATAAAAAGATCCCGCTGATAACGCTTGCCGAGCTGGTGGGGAAACCCGTCGTGGCGTAAAACGCGTTGGTCACCGCTTGAGAGCCGTTTTCAAGCGCCACGAGCATGACAGCCACCCCCGCCATTACAAGGGTGTTGAACTTTGACATCCAAGCGACGATTATGGCGGTGAACCCATACCCCGACGCGATTTCGGACGAAACCGTGTGGCTTTGGGCGGAAACGGTCAAAAACCCGCACAGCCCGCAGAGCGCGCCGGAAATAATCATTGTGCGGATAACCACCCTGTTAACGCTTATCCCCGCGTAACGGGCGGTTGCCTGAGAATCCCCCACGACGGCTATCTCATAGCCCTGCTTTGTGTTTTTAAGGTAAAAATACATCGCCGCCGCAAGGGAGGCCGCGATAATTATAAACCAAGTGTCCTCGCTTTGGTACCAAGCGGAGGAAGCACTGTCCCGCCACAAATAGCGGAGATATCCCTTTTCAAACGTGGCTTTCTGGAGCATGTTGCCGTTTATCATCCCCAGCGCGGACTTGACGCCTTTCCATGAATTATAGAAATAATCAACGATTTTAGCGGCGATATAGTTCATCATAAGGGTAAAAAGGGTTTCGTTTGTGCCGAAGCGCGATTTAAACGCGGCGGGAATAAAGCCCCAGACCCCTCCCGCTACAATTCCGGCAACGCACATAATAAGCAGCAGCAGCCCGTTCGGCAGCAGAGGGAATTCGTGCATTATAAAAGCGGCCGCCATTGCCCCCGCGAGCACCTGACCCTCGGCGCCTATGTTCCAGAACTTCATTTTAAACGCGGGGGCGAGCGCCACCGCGATACACAGCAGCTTCGCGGACGCCTTAAGAGTTGGGATAAGATAATTCTTCCCCAAAAACGCGCCCTTGAACATGGTTTTGTATAAGTCGAGCGGGTTAATGCCGAAAGTGAGGTAAGCAAACAGCGCGATAAGAACCAGCGCGCCCAAAAATGATAAAAACCTGATAAGCCATGCCTCCCACTTCGGGATAGACAGCCTTTTAGTTATATGGAAGAGCGGGGCGCGGGATCTTTCTTCTGCGGTTCTCACCGGTTTAGCGTTCTCCATAAGCATACCTTTGTTTTGTTTTTGTTTACCTTTATATTTATCTTTTACCGAGCAGACATCATAAGCCCGATCTCTTCTTTTGTCGCCTTGCGGGCGTCGACGACTCCGCTGCTCTTTCCGCCGCACAGGACAAGTATCCTGTCGCTTATGGCGAGTAGCACGTCAAGGTCTTCCCCCACAAACGCCACCGCCACGCCCTTTTTCTTTTGCTCGTTTATAAGGTCGTATATCATATATGAAGTGTTTATGTCAAGCCCCCTCACGGCGTAAGCGGTGAGGAGCACCGAGGGCGCGCTGGAGATTTCTCTCCCCACAAGCACCTTTTGGATATTCCCCCCGGAAAGTGTTTTAACCGGGGTGTTAATTGAGGGGGTGGCGACGTTAAGGGTGTCTTTAATTTGTTTGGCGTATTTTTCCGGGTCCTTGTGGTTTAGGAACACCCCGCCGTTGTCGTTATAAGTTTTGAGCATCATGTTTTCCGGCATTCCCATCGACCCCACAAGCCCCATACCGAGCCTGTCCTCCGGGACAAACGAAAGCGTTATGCCGAGCTCTCTTATCTCTTTCGGCGATTTTCCGATAAGAGACTTGACTTTGTCGGTTTCCCCCCCGGGGTAAAAGTTAATTTCGCTCCCGGGCTGGGTTTTGTTAAGCCCCGCGATAGCCTCGAGAAGTTCCCGCTGGCCGCTGCCGGAAATCCCCGCGATCCCAAGCACCTCGCCGCCGTACATATCAAATGAAATGTCGTCAAGCGCCTTAAAGGAGTTTGCCCCCATAACGCTCAGCGAGCGAACTTCGATAAGCTTCGCGGTGTTTTCCGGGACGGGGCGGGAAATATTAAGCGTTACTTTCTTCCCCACCATCATTTCGGTAAGCATAAGCTCGTTTGCTCTTGACGTCTCAATCGTGTCGATATATTCGCCCTTGCGGAGGATCGCCACCCGTTCTGAAACCTCAAGCACTTCTTTTAGCTTGTGAGTTATAATGATTATGGATTTGCCGTCGTCTCTCATATTGCGGATAACCCCGAACAGGCTTTTTGTCTCCTGCGGGGTGAGGACCGCGGTGGGTTCGTCAAGAATTAAAACCTCAACCCTGCGGTAGAGGAGCTTTATAATTTCAAGCGTTTGCTTTTGAGACACCGACATATCGTATACTTTTTGGTCGGGGTCAAGCTCAAATCCGTATTTTTCGCAGATTTCTTCAATTTTCGCCTTTGTTTGCCTGAGGTTCAGCCTGCCCTCGGCGCCGAGCGCCACGTTTTCGGCGGCGGTGAAGACATCGATAAGCTTAAAGTGCTGGTGTATCATTCCAATGCCAAGCTCAAACGCGTCCTTCGGCGATTTAATTGAAACTTTTTTTCCGCCGACATAAATTTCCCCGCCGTCGGGGAAGTAAATCCCGGCGAGCATGTTCATAAGAGTGGTTTTTCCGCTGCCGTTTTCGCCGAGCAGCGATAAAATCTCGCCGCGGCGGATTGAAAAGCTGATATTATGGTTTGCCGCCATACCGCCGAAATATTTTGTCAGTTTTATAAATTCCACCGCCGCGGGGTTTTCGGGCATTATTACAACCATCCCTTTCTGAAGAAAGCCAAGCTTCTTGACGAAAAATCTGATAATTAAAAGGGTAAAGGGAGACGTTTTTTTTGTTTGTCTCCCTTATAAAGAGCCGTCTTGACGGCGGTGTTTTATAATTAAGGCCGCCGCCGATAAAAATTAAATAAAACTAAAAAGTTTAGTTGAGTTCTTTGATTCCGTCGATAATAATGTTAAACGCCGGGGCGGACTGGACATAAGACTCGTGGAAATAGCCGTCCGAAATCACGTTGTTGGCGTCATACACAAAGTTGCCGTCGGTGTCGGTGGCATAAGCCCAAGTGAGGGTTTTGCCCTTATAAGTGAACTTTGAGGTGTCAAAGACTTGAAGTTCGCCTTTTTTAAGCTTGCTTTCGAGATCCTTGACATAAGAAGCGGTGTCCGGCGAGCAGGACGCGCCGAGTTCGGTAATGGCGACGGCGCCCACGTCGTAGCCGCCCGACCAGTTGGTGGGGAGCTTATCGCCGTTTATCACGGTGGCGAAAGCGAACTCGTAGTAGACTTCCCACACGTTTGTGGCGGAAGTCAGCGAGGCGTGTTCGGCCGAGCTGAGCATCGATACGTTATAGCCGACAGAATAAACCGTCTTGCCGGCGTTGTTGGCGATTTCGGCGGCGGTGGGAGCGCCGGCGGAGTCGGCGTGCTGACAGATAATGACGCAGCCGCGGTCGATAAGGTTTTCGGCGGCAGCTTTTTCGGCGTCAAAGTCAAACCAACTATTGGTGTAGTACACTTCCATGGTCACGTTGGGAACAACGGATTTTATCCCCAAAAACACGGCGGTGAAACCGGATATAACCTCGGCGTAGTTATAGGCGCCGACATATCCTATTTTAATATTTCCGTCGGCGTCAAAGTTATTCGGGTTGTTTTCTTTTGTAAGCGCGCCGTCGGCAAGGAGCTCGTTCAGCTTAAGGCCGGCGACGGCGCCCGACACAAAGCGCGACTGATACACGTCGGTAAAGGCGTTGGCGTAGTTTTCTATCTCGCCCTGAGCGGCGACGCCGGCGGCAAGGTCGCCCGTCATGGCGATATACTGCGCGTCGGAATGTTTCCTCGCGGCCTCAAGCATATAGTCCTGATACCCATAGGAGTTTGAGATAATAAGCCGGCAGCCCTCGGCGTAGAGCTGGTCGGCGGCGGCGACGGCGTCGTCATTTTCGGGGACTTTGGATTTCCAGATAATCTGCCCGGGCGCTATGCCGAGTTTTTCGGCGGCGTTGTTTATGCCGTCAATATGCGCTTTGGTGTAGCCTTCGGATTCGTCTCCGATAAGTATAACCCCAATCTTCAGGGAAGCGGGGTCGCCGGTCAGCTCGGGCGCGAGCCCTCTGTGCACGTCGCTCTGCGCGAGGTCAAGGGTTTTTGACCAGCCGAAAGAGGCGGGTTCTTTGTCTTCGCCGCCACTTTCGGCGGGTTCTTTCTCACCGCAGGCGGCAGCCGAAAAAACGAGAAAAGCTAAAAGGAAAAGTGCAACGATTCGCAGGGCTGTTTGTTTTGTCATGTTCGCGTTATCCTCCTAAAATTTTGTCGGTCTGTTTTTTATGTTAAGGCCGTTTGGCCTGTTAGGTGAATAAAAGCGGTTATTCCGCGAAACATACGCCGCCGGTTTTATCCATCGAGGAAATTTTGGCGAGCGATTCCAGCCTTATTCCAAGGCTTTTGATATAGTCGCCGCCGCCCTGATAAATTTTTTCAATAACTATCCCCACTCCGGCTATCTTCGCTCCCGCGCCGTAAATCAAGCTGATAAGCGCCCTCAGCGCGTTGCCTTTGGCTAAAAAGTCGTCGATAATAAGCACGTTGTCGCTTTGGGTGATAAATTCCTTGGCGACGGTGACGTCATAATAGCCGTCCCTTGTGTAAGAGAGGGCTTTGGCGGTATAAACGTCGCCGTAAATATTGACGGTTTTGGTCTTTTTGGCGAAAACAACCGGAACATTAAAAAATTGCGCCGTCATGCAAGCAATTCCTATGCCGGATGCTTCGATCGTGAGGATCTTGTTAACGCCGCAATTACAAAAAAGTCTGTGAAATTCTCTGCCTACCTCGCAAAGGAACCCTATGTCTATCTGGTGGTTTAAAAAGCTGTCGACTTTCAGCACATCGCCTTCGCCTATCTTTCCGTCGGCTAAAACGCGGTCTTCGACAACTTTCATAGTTCAAGAAGTCCCCCTTAAAAAGAATTTTAGGTACTATGGTTTATTTTAACTCATTTTACAAGGGTATTTCAATATGAAAATTCACGAAAAGAACAGGGTTTTATTGGGCATTTTGTTGTAACTGCACAACATTTCGCGGTTTTTATATACGCTTTCTTACAACCCGCCCATGTTTTGACCCGAAAAGCGGGAAAAAACCGGGTTTCCCGGGATAATGCCGCCGGCGGGAAAACCGGTTGACAAAAAATAAAAAACAGTATAATATATAAAAACTATTAAAATGCCCTACCTTTTTAAAGAAACGAGAGCAAGCCGCCGATGATTAAAATTTTAAAGTATATGAAAAAAACCGAATGGCTTTTTATCCTTATCAGCGTTGTGTTTATCGTGGCGCAGGTCTTTTTGGATTTAAAAATGCCCGACTATATGAACGATATTTCGCTGAAAGTGGAGCTTGGCGGCGGCAGCGTCGGCGGGGTGCTCAGTAGCGGGTATATGATGCTGCTCTGCGCGCTGGGGAGCCTTGTTTCGTCGGTCATAGTCGCCGTGTTCGCCGCGAGGGTAGCCTCCAACCTCGCCAAAAGGCTCCGCGAGCTTGAATACGGCGCGGTGATGAGCTTTTCTTCCGCGGAGATGAACAAGTTTTCAACCGCCAGCCTTATCACCCGCTCCACAAATGATATAACACAGGTACAGATGTTCTTCGCGCTGGGTTTTCAGGTGTTAATAAAAGCCCCGATAACGGCCGCTTGGGCGGTGACGAAAATTTCCGGCAAGAGCTGGGAGTGGACGCTCGCCACGGGGGGCGCGGTGGCGTTTCTTATTGTGATGATATCCGTTATCGTGATTTTCGCCATACCAAAGTTCAGAAAAATCCAAACCCTCACCGACAACTTAAACCGCGTAGCGCGGGAAAACCTTACGGGAATAAGAGTGGTCAGGGCGTACAACGCCGAGGAATACCAAGAAGAAAAGTTTGACAAAGCCAACTCCGCGCTCACCCGCACTTATCTCTTTACCACCCGCGTAATGTCTATAATGATGCCGGCAATGTCGCTTATAATGAGCGGGCTGAGCCTTTCTATTTACTGGATAGGCGCCTATTTGATAAACGCCGCCGATATGATGAGCAAAGGCCCGATTTTTGCCGATATGATTACGTTTATGATTTACGCCATGCAAGTGGTCATGTCGTTTATGATGCTCAGCATGATATTTATAATGCTCCCCCGCGCCTCGGTCGCCGCCAAAAGGGTGCTTGAGGTTATACTCACAAAGTCCACTATTACCGACGGCGCAGGAAACGGCGAAACCAAAACTGAAAAAGGCAGGGTTGAGTTTAGGGACGTTTTCTTTAAATACCCCGACGCCTCGGATTACACCCTCAAGAACATTTCATTTACCGCCTCCCCCGGCGAGACGGTGGCGTTTATCGGCGCCACGGGAAGCGGAAAATCCACGCTTATCAACCTTTTGCCGCGGTTTTATGACGCGACAAAAGGGAGAGTTCTTGTCGGCGGCGAAGACGTGAGAGACTACCCGATTAAAAAACTAAGGCAAAAGTTAGGCTATGTCCCGCAAAAAGCGGTTATGTTTTCGGGCTCGGTGAGGTCAAACGTAGCTTTTGGAGACAACAGTTCTGCTTCCGAAACCCAAAGCGTGGCGGACTCGGTCGCGACGGCGCAGGCAAAGGATTTTGTGGAGTCAAGGCCGGGAGGTTACGACGGCGATGTCGCGCGGGGAGGTCTTAACCTTTCCGGCGGGCAAAAACAGCGCCTTTCAATAGCGAGAGCCCTTAACCGAAACCCCGAAATTTTAATTTTTGACGACACTTTTTCCGCTCTTGACTATAAAACCGACAAACTGCTTCGCTCGTCGCTGAAGAGCGGGCATAAACAAGTCACCACGCTTGTGGTGGCTCAGCGGATAGGCACGATAAGGGACGCTGACAAAATTATCGTGCTTGAGGAGGGGGAAATCGCGGGCGCGGGAACCCATGCCGAACTAATGGAAAACTGCCCCGTTTACCGGGAGATCGCCATGTCTCAGCTCTCAAAGGAGGAATTGTCATAATGCCAAAAGACGATTATATCTCAAAAGAGCCCCAAAAGCGGAGAGGCGGCCCGGGGCCGGCAAAAATGGGAATGCCGGGTGACAAGGCAAAGGATTTTATGTCCGCCATAAAGCGGCTGGCAAAGTTTTGCTCCCCGCAGCTCCCCGCCATAATCGTCGCGGTGGTGTTCGCGGCGGCGGGCTCGGTGCTGACTTTGATAGGCCCGAACAAATTAAAAGAAATTACAAATCTTGTCACCGAGGGGATAGTCACCGGGATCGATATCCCCAAAGTAGTTGAAATATGCGTGTTTTTGGTAATAATTTATTCGGTCGGGGCGCTGCTCTCGCTTGGGCAGGGGTTTATTATGGCGACCGTTACCCAAATCATCACCAAAAAGCTCCGGGGCAACGTGTCCCGCAAAATTAACCGTCTGCCGATTTGGTATTACAACAAAACTTCCTACGGCGACGTGCTCTCCCGAGTGACCAACGACGTCGACAGCATAGGGCAGACGCTAAACCAAAGCGTGGGAATTCTTGTCTCCTCAAGCACGCTGTTCGCGGGCTCGCTCGTAATGATGCTTATCACAAGCCCCGTCATGACCATAGCCGCCGTGGTCTCAACGGCGCTGGGGTTTGCCGCCATGGCGTTTATAATGGCGAGGTCGCAGAAATATTTTATCGCCCAGCAAAAGAACCTTGGCGAGATCAACGGGCATGTGGAGGAGATCTACGCCGGCCACAGCGTTGTCAAGGCGTATAACGCCGAGGAAAAATCAAAAAAAGAGTTTGACCGGATTAACGATGAGCTTAGAAACAGCGCTTTTAAATCGCAGTTTTTCTCGGGGCTTATGATGCCGCTGATGGTGTTTATCGGCAACTTCGGCTATGTGGCGGTGAGCGTCACCGGCGCGGTGCTGGCGATAAACGGTTCTGTTAAGTTCGGCGTGATAGTCGCCTTTATGATCTATATACGGCTGTTTACCCAGCCGCTCTCCCAGCTCGCGCAGGTCGCCACAAGCATGCAGTCGACGGCGGCCGCAAGCGAGAGGGTTTTTGAGTTTCTCGACGAGGAAGAAATGGAAGACGAAAGCCATAAAACCGCCGTCCTTGAAAAAGTGCGCGGGGAAGTGGAGTTCAGGCATGTCAGGTTTGGGTATGAGGATTCGGACGAGATAATAATTCATGATTTTTCCGCGGTCGCGAAACCCGGGCAGAAAGTGGCAATCGTCGGTCCGACGGGCGCGGGGAAAACCACAATTGTAAACCTGCTAATGCGGTTCAACGAGATTAAAAGCGGTATGATAATAATTGACGGCGTTCCCACAAGCCTGCTTAGCCGCGAGCGCGTTCACGACCTTTTTTGCATGGTGCTTCAGGACACTTGGCTGTTCGAGGGGACGATATATGAAAATGTCGCCTACTGCAAAGAGGGGGTCAGCGAGGAAGAGGTGAAAAATGCCTGCAAAGCGGTGGGGATTCACCATTTTATTAAAACGCTGCCAAACGGGTATGACACCCTCCTCGGCGACGAGTCAAGCCTTTCGGCGGGGCAAAAACAGCAGCTCACCATCGCCCGCGCCATAGTTCAGAACGCCCCCATGCTTATCCTTGACGAGGCGACAAGCTCAGTCGACACCAGAACCGAGGTTTTGATTCAAAACGCCATGGATCGCCTTATGGAGGGGAGGACTTCTTTTGTCATCGCCCACCGGCTTTCCACAATTAAAAACGCGGATATTATTCTTGTTATGAAAAACGGCGACATAGTCGAAAGCGGCCGCCACGCCGAGCTGCTTGAAAAAAACGGCGAATACGCCGAGCTGTATAACAGCCAGTTTGAAACGGCCTGAACACGGGGTAAAATTTAAACCCCCGCGCCAAAATTTTATTTTGGCGCGGGGATGTTGTTCTCACAGGTTCGTCTCCAAAGCTTAAAACCTTAAGGTTTTGTGCTTAACAGCCGTTATCCCGTTCAAACAGGCTTTAAACGCGCTGACCGCGTTTTCGCGGACAAGCGTCAAAACAGAAAAGAATCAGGGTTTATTAATTCACGCGGAGGTCTTCTTATCTTCTTAAAGTTTAATAAACCAAAAGAATTTAAAGACTAAAAAGGCTCAGAGGGCTCCCCGTGATTAATGTCCGCTCTTCATGGCGTTTTCGGCGTTTTCAATCATGCGCCTTACCATTTCGCCGCCGACTGAACCCGCCTGCCTGGCAGTGAGATCGCCGTTATATCCCTGTTTAAGGGTTACACCGACATCGCTAGCCGCTTCCATCTTGAATTTATTTAAAGCTTCTTTCGCTTCAGGAACAAGACTTCTGTTAGCCATTACTGATCTCCTTTATAGCAAATAGTTCGAGAGCGTTGCTCTCGAACATATTTTGCTTTGTAAAGAGGAAATTATTAATGGTATATTAATGAAAAAAACTTTTTTTTCGTCATTCTTTGTCTTTGCAGCCGCATTTTATGCCCGACCGCGCCGACGTGCAAACGGAACAGCGGCTCTTGAACATGGTGTCGACAGTCTCTCTCACGCCCTCGGCGTATCTCGTCCCCGTAAGCTTGTAGTAAACTTCTTTTCCCTCCCGCCGGGAACTTAAAAGCCCCTGCGACTTAAGCAGTTTTAAGTGATGCGCCACCGCGGGGGAGGACATCGAGAGCAGCGCCGCTATGTTTGAGACGCATTCCTCGTTGCGGCAGAGAAGATATAAAATCTTCAGCCTTGTCGGGTCGCTTATAAGCTTGAAAGTGGCGGCTATAAGCGAGTTTGTATAGTCGTCGGGAAGATATATTTCGTTTTCGCTCACGCTCTCGCCTCCTTTTTATTATTGTAGCAAAGCCAAAATATTTTGTCAAGTTTTTAAAAATAACTATTGACACCCCGCGCGGCCGGTGATATAATGTACTAAACAATTAAGCAACTGTTTAATTGTAAATTTAAACGGAGAAACTTTTTTCGTATTATGGAACGTATTTATATGGACAACGCGGCGACGACCGCCGTCTATGAAAATGTTATAGACGAGATGGCGGCCCTTTCAAAAACCGTTTACGGGAACCCATCGTCGCTCCACGCCGAAGGGACGCAGGCGAAAAAAATCCTTGACAAGGCGCGGGCGCTTGTCGCCGAAAGTCTGGGATGCGACGAAAAAGAAATTTATTTTACCTCCGGCGGCAGCGAGGCCGACAACTGGGCGATAATGGGGTCGTTATGCCTGCTTCGCAAAAAGGGGAAGTCGCATGTCGTCACTACTAATATAGAACACTACGCCGTGCTTCATACATTAAAACGCAATAATATTGACGCGACATATATCCCGGCAGACAAAGACGGCTATATTAAGGCGGAAGACGTCGCCTCCGCCATACGGGAAGACACCGCGCTTGTCAGCGTGATGTTCGCAAACAATGAAATCGGCACCATAATGCCCATTAAAGAAATCGCCGAAGTTTGCAAAGAGCGAAACGCGCTGTTTCACTCCGACGGGGTTCAGGCGGCGGGGCATCTCGATATAAACGTCAAAACCCTCGGCTTAGACATGCTGTCGATATCCGGGCATAAGTTCCACGGGCCAAAAGGCGTGGGCGCGCTTTATATAAGAAAGGGAATTTTCCTCCCCAACCTTATTTACGGCGGCGGGCAGGAGAGCGGAAGACGGGCGGGAACCGAAAACGCCATCGGCTGTTACGGCATGGCGCTGGCCTTGCAAACGTCGCTGACAGATCTTCAAAAAAAGAATACTGCAACCGCGAAAATACGGGACAAACTTATCGACGGTATTTTAAAAATAGAAAAAACCCGCAAAAACGGGGGAGACAACCGGCTCCCCGGCAACGTCAACGTGTGTTTTGAGGGAATCGAGGGCGAATCGTTGCTGCTTCACTTGGACTTAAAGGGCGTCGCGGCGTCATCAGGCTCCGCCTGCACCTCCGGCTCGCTCGACCCAAGCCATGTGCTCCTCGCCTTAGGGCTCCCGCACGAAATAGCCCACGGCTCGCTCAGGCTGTCGCTCTCTGAATTCAATACGCCCGAAGAGGCCGACTATGTGCTAAAGGTTCTCCCCGGCATTGTCGAAAACTTAAGGGAAATGTCGCCGGTGTGGGAAAAAATGAAAAAGGAAAATTAAAACAAGCTTTTACAAAGGAGTTGATATTTATGTATAGCGAAAAAGTGATGGATCACTTTAAAAACCCCCGCAACGTCGGCAAAATTGACGACGCCGACGGCGTGGGCGAGGTGGGCAACGCCAAATGCGGCGATATAATGAAAATGTATATAAAGGTTAACGAGGGCGTGATAACGGACATTAAGTTTAACACTTTCGGCTGCGCCTCCGCTATCGCCACGTCGTCTATCGCCACCGAAATGATAAAGGGCAAAACAATAGACGAGGCGCTCACCCTTACGAACAAGGCCGTCGTCGAGGCGCTCGACGGACTGCCGCCGGTTAAAATACATTGCTCGGTGCTCGCCGAGGAAGCGGTTAAGGCGGCGGTTGCCGACTACTACAAAAGGCAGGGGATTGAAAGTGATCTCCCCGGCGAATGCACGGGATGCTGCAGCGCCTGCCACGCTCACCGCGCCGCCGGTTAAGCAAAAAAACGCTGAAAAAAATCAGCCTTATACCAAAATTAAAAACCCCCGCTTTTCGGCGGGGGATTTTATTAGTTTGTTTTTTGTAAAAAGTGCAGCTGAGGTAGAAAATATATTGTTATCTCTTGCTGAACTGAGAGGCACGTCTTGCCGCTTTAAGGCCGTACTTCTTCCTCTCTTTCATCCGCGGGTCGCGGGTGAGGAGCCCGGCTTTTTTAAGGGGGGCGCGGTATTCGTCGCCTGCCTGAAGCAGCGCCCGGGCGATTCCGTGACGAATAGCCCCCGCCTGCCCGGCGACCCCGCCGCCGGCGACTTTGGCGATAACGTCAAACCTGCCTAACGTTTCGGTTATGGCAAAGGGTTGGTTGATAATCAGCCGCAGCGTCTCAAGCCCGAAATATTCGTCAAAATCCCTGCCGTTGATAGTCAGCGCGCCCGAGCCGGGAACAAGTCTTACGCGGGCGGTGGAGGATTTTCTCCTGCCCGTTCCGTAAAAATAAGGTGTTAAGGGTGTGTATATCATCTTGCGCTTCCTCCTTAATTAACTTCAAGAGCTATTGGTTTTTGAGCCGATTGTTTATGCTCCGCGCCGCGGTAAACTTTAAGCCGCCCAAAGCTTGCCGCGCCGATTTTGTTCTTCGGCAGCATTCCCTTTACCGCGAGCTCAACCACCATTTCCGGCTTTTTTTGCATAAGCTCGCCGTATTTAACGGCTTTAAGGCCGCCGACATAGCCCGAATGGCGGTAATAAGTTTTTTGTTCGAGCTTTTTGCCGGTCAGCACAAGTTTTTCGGCGTTTATAACAATGACGCACTCGCCGCAGTCCACGCCCGGCGTGTATTCGGGGCGGTGCTTCCCCCCCAGCACGTTGGCGGCCGCGACCGCTATCTTGCCGAGCGTCTTGCCTTCGGCGTCAATGACATACCATTTGCGTTCGATTTCTTCTTTTTTTGCCCAGAAGGTTGACATGGTTCTCCTCCGTGTTTTTGTGTAAATAATGTTTTGCCGTTAGTTTTCGCGGGTTCTTTCCGCGGGTTATTCCCGCAGTGCCTCGGTTAGTATAACAGAAAAAATCAGTTTGTCAATAGCAAAACAAAAATATTTTCGTTTTTGGTACGCTTACCTTTGTTTTTCGCTTAAAACGAGCGCTTTGCTAAGTTTTGAAATCAAGTTTTTAAATGTTATAAAAATCCGCTGAGGGGCGTTTTAACAAGCGGTACGGCAAAGTTTCTATTGCAAAACATCAAAGTAAATGCTATAAATATAGTAATATTTGAATTAACAAATATAAACCAAAAAGCAAGGCGGAGGCTGCTTCGCTTCGCGAAAAGGAAAGCGGGGGTTTTATGAGCGCGCGGGTTTTCCCCGCTTCCCAAAAGCTGTTGTCTTATGTCAGGAGAGCGGTTCAGGACTACGATATGATAGACGGCGGCGACAAAATCGCCGTCGGCGTGAGCGGGGGCAAGGACAGCATGGCGCTGCTCTGCCTTATGAAAACGCTCTCATGTTTTTACCCGAGGAGTTTTGAGATAAACGCGCTAAGCCTTGACATGGGGTTCCCCGGCCAGAACCTTGACGGGGTAAAGCGCCTTGCCGACGAAATCGAGGTTGAGCTTATAACGGTGAAAACCGAAATATACAAAATCGTGTTTGAGACCCGGGCTGAAAAATCCCCCTGCTCGCTCTGCTCAAACTTGCGGAGAGGCGCGCTCCACGACGCCGCGATCTCGAGAGGGA
>Ga0265294_10004114_pt1 | contig 18295 bp, 20 predicted proteins | sample MunlanPumphouse3_FD_192504 | JGI IMG/M metagenome (GOLD analysis project Ga0265294, IMG submission 192504) | Groundwater microbial communities from a municipal landfill in Southern Ontario, Canada - Pumphouse #3 | ecosystem: Environmental > Aquatic > Deep subsurface > Groundwater | place...
GTATTAATACCAACTAATTTACATATTAAATTACCTGATAATTATGAATTACAAGTTAGACCAAGAAGTGGATTGGCTCTTAAAAATGGAATCACAATTGTTAATTCCCCAGGTACAGTAGATCCAGATTATACTGGAAATGTGGGAGTTATATTATTAAATACAGATTTACATAATTCATTTGAAATTAGACATGGTGATAGAATTGCACAAGGTGTTATAAATGAAGTTAAACAAGTAGAATGGGATAAGGTAAATACTATAGAAGATTTAGGTAAAACTGATAGAGGACAAGGTGGATTTGGTCATACTGGTGTATAATGAAAAAAGATAAATTAAAAGGAATAGAAGAAGGGATTAAGTTTTTATTTGATATAGAAACTTATCCTTCTTTTAGTGATGTTATATTTAAAACTGATTATAATAAAATATTATTAGAAAATAGATTAAAAAAGATACAAAAAATAAAAAATGGGAGCAAGTAGAGAAAGTCTTAATGTTTATTATAGATTAAAATATTGTGGTTCGTATAAACAGTTTTTCAAGGAAATTAAAAGATTATTTCACCCATTATTCAATAATAAATATCATAGAAAAGTTTTTATCTTAGACAATTTTATAACACCATACTATAAAACTATAGGGTGTAGAATAAAAGGACATGTATTTAAACAAGATGAAGAAGATCATCGGTACTGTTGTATAAATTGTTATAAATGGTTTAATGAAAAAGAATATTTTAATTATGATAGGATTCAAAAAATTAAAAAACTAAAAAGAAAATTATGAAAATAGGAAATAAAGAATTACCGGAAATTTGTCCTGATTGTAAAACTAATTTAATTAAAAGACCAGATACTAGATTAATAAGATAAGGTAGTACTAAAATCTTTAGTACTTTCAGTATGTGGTGTCCTAATCCAAAATGTGGATGGGAAACAGAAAAATTTAAAATAAGAGAAGATTATTTAAGAAGAAAAAAACCAGAATATGAAGATATTACACCATATAGAAATTGGTTTCAAAAGTTATTTAAATACATATAATATGAAAAAATTAATTAAAAAATTAAAATTTAAATTATTTGGGGGAGAAGTAGAAGAAGATATTATTAATATTGATGATATAGACGAAAATGATAATCTAGTATCTGTAATTAACCCAAAAATAGTAATACATCATTCAAATAGTGGATATACTTATCCTTCATATAATATTAATTGGTCTTCAATGTCTGGACAAACATCAGTTGAAGAACCCTTAGATTATAAAGAATTTAGAAGAAAACAATTAAAAGATGAATTAATGAATGATAGGGAGTTATTAATGATTGTCTTATCTGATTTAAGAGAAGAAAAAATTAATAAAATAAAAAAATAATATTAATGATGGAAAATAATATAATTGATATAAATGGTAATATAATATATGATGGTCCAAATATAACTATATCAGATAATATCGATAGCATATCAATAACATATGATAAAATACATATAGATTTAGATTATGTGGACAATGATATTATCAAAGATTATGTTAAAAATAATCCTGAATTATTAAATGATATTATTAAAGATTTAAGAAAAGAAAAAATTGATAAAATAAAAAATAATTTATAATTTTCATCATATTAATTTTCCTTATAAATAATACAAAAATTTCTATCTGAAGACTTTATTGCATCTTTATAAATGTTTCTAACTTTATCTGGTTCTATTTTCTGTTTATAATCTTCTAATATTACCTTCTTCATTAACTTATAGTTAATCTCGACTGGATTACCTTTATATAAAATCTTATTAGTTTCTGATTTAATTATCATATCTAATATTTTTTGCATCATATCTTTTTTACTATTGAATGTTTCAAATATAATATTTTCTTTTAAAGATATTCTCATAATTATTATTATTTTTATTTTAAATATATAGTAAAAATAGTGGTAAAAGTTCATTTAATTGGGTTATTAATTATTTATATATATCATAAATAAAAATCATATTATCTTAAATGTCAAACACAAATAAATTAGTTTTTTATAACAAAGATGGGTATCCTTATAATTTTAGATTAAATAATGGAATATGGACTGGTAAATTATTTTTTGAACCAAATAGTTCAAATATATTTAAAACATTATGTATTTATACATTAGAATCAGTTGATTCTATTGAATATAGTAATAATATGAATATTATAAATAAAGAAATTTATAATACAGAAGGTATGAATATTACTAAAAGTAGATACAAAGATGATATAATAGAAACGATAAGAATAGTTAATTCAAATGATAATTTTTACTCAAAATGGATCACAGGTGAAGATATACATAGAAAATATCCAGTTGGTACAGTTATATCATTTATTAATGGAGCAGGTGATTTTTCACCAGATAAATATTTTTCGGTTGTAAGAACTAGAAAAAATCATATAATGATAATAACTAATACATCAAATTATGCATATTTTATGTCAATTGGAACAACATTAATATATGATAAAAATACTATACCAGATATAAATAATTATATAAAAATAACATCACATGATTGTATATCTATACCAGATAGATATTTAGATTATAATACGACATTTGGTATATTACCAAATGAAAAAATATCATTAGTTGGTAGTGGATATAATGATGGTGTATATACCGTAAATAATACAACTTATACTAAAACTAATTTTTTAGAATATGATTTAAGTAATTTATTAAGTTTAAATAATATTAAAATTGATTTAGAATTATTAACTGAAAGACCATTATTATATAATGGTAACATAAGATTTATACAAGACGGTGCTGATTTTAAAATAAAATTTCTAAATGGAAGGAATTCAAATATTGATATAGGAACAAAATTTATATTTGAAGATATTAATGGTGAAAATCTATTTGATAGTAATGAATATGAAGTTAAATCAATAATGACAGAAGAAAACATTGCTAGAACTTTAGTTGAATTTATAGTAGATGATTATGAAGAAGATGATGGTACAATGGAAACTATATATAAGGCAAAAATACCGTCAGATATAGATATAAATATAAATGATTTTATAGAATTTAGAGTAGATGAAAATTATAAATATTTTTCTATAAACGATAAATTAATTAGAAGAGTATCATTTATAGAAACTGGTAATACAATTAATACTTTAACATTAGATGGTGAAATACATAATCAAAATTCTGTTATGTATCATATAATCAAAAAATTAAAAAAGAATGAACAAAACACAGTAATTGTCGAACCATCTATATCAAATAATACATACGGTGGAGATATATCAAATGTTTTTTGTTTATCTAATACAAATAAAATTACATTTGAACAACCAATAAATAAAATAAATAATGATATTAGTGACGTTATTGAATCTATAAATATAATTATAAGTAAATATTCAAATATATTTAATTTAAATGGAATAGATATATACCAACATAATAATAAATTATATTTTCAAGGTAAATATACTGGTCAAAATAATTATTTTAATGTAAATATTAATAATAATATATTAAATGGTAATATAGATTATTATAATATAATATTAGATGATATACTACAAGATAATGAATCTACTAATATAAGTGATGAATTATCTACATCTTTTAATGCTGATATTATATTTAATTTATATGATGATTCACAAGATTATGGTTTTCAAATAACAATGAATTCTATACAATATTATATACCATTTAATGATAATTCTGGCACTACATCAAATACATTAGAAACAATAAAGGATTTTGTTAGTTTATATTATGATATATTTGATAAAATTGGATTAAATTTATCATATGGTACAACTGTATCTGGAACGACAGTGTTAAATCATATGTATATTAGTGCATATGAACCAAATATAGATATTTATGAATTCAAAGTAAAGGTAAATAAAAATTCATCCTATATATTAAATGAAACAAAAAATAAATGTATGGTTGTAACATCTAATAGAATAACAACTGATACTGTGAATTTTATGGATATTGGATATTCTACTGGTATGATAATATCATTAAGTGGATCATCTTATCCATCAAATAATAAAGAATTTAATATTATTGGAATAAATCACAATTATGATACTAACATTTCTACAATAGAATTATCTTATCAAGGTCCAGTTTATAGTGATATAGTTGAAAATTTAAAAATAAAATCTAGAGATTATCTAAGACGACCAAGAGAATCTAATGATATTGATATTTATTATAGATTTAGATGGCAGGATGATTCAAATGATAGTATGTTTTTATACGATGTTAGTGGTGAAAACTTAAAACCATATGGTAATAATCCTGATTATGAATATATTGGACCTAAACCATTATGTGATGGTGATAATTTAGTTATATTAAATAGGGAAATAAATAAAAATAAAAATCATGTAAAATTACCGTATAAACAACAAACTATATTTGAACAATTAGATTTTAAACTAGAAAAATTAGATGATACAAACATATCTATATTACCTAAACCAATTGAAACATTTATAGGTTACAGTAGTAATAAAGAAGGCGTAGATAATAGAAATCTAATAATAGAAAGAGTAGATAATATAAAATACAATGGTCAATCTGATGGAAATACTATATTTTTTGAACTGTATGATAATAAATTATCAGTTAAAGGAACATTATCAAATAATGTGAATTTTTTAAATATGGGATTCAAGACAAAAAGATACATTAAAATGATTTTTGAAGATTTATCGCCTAAACAACAATATATATTTGAGAATTATGATAATTATTTAATTACAGATGTTACAGAAAGAACAATAACGTTTGATAAAAATATGAACAGTTTTACTACTGAATATAAAGAATTCGAATTTGAAATATTACAATTACCAGAAACAATAGGTATATTTAACATATATGGAGAAACAGAAATAGAAGATGAAAGATATAAGTCTAATTTAAAATTATTAGGTATAAATATATTAGAAGAAGATGTATTTATATTTAAACAATCAGATATAAAAGATGACAATGTAGATTATAGATTATTAAATAGAAAAAGAAAGGAAATGTTTGATATATATCCAGATATTTATAATTATATAGGTTCATATCGTTCAATATTAAATAGTATCGATTATTTTGGATACAATGATGTACAATTAGTAGAATATTATAAGAATATAGATGTAGAATCACCATATTATAGAAAATTAAAAAGAGTGGTTGTACCTGATTTAATGGATAGAAAAATAGATGGATGGTCATATGACGAAGATATGTCTAAAAGAACAGAATATGTTAAAACAAGTCTTTTTAATTTAACATATAGAATAACTGACGAAGAAGGTAATAATACATATTTATATACATTGACAGAAGTTCAGAATAAATTAAATGGGTTAAAAAATTGGTTAAGAAGAAATATAATGCCAGCTAACTCTAATATTAGAGATATAACAGGTGTATCCGAAAATATAAATAAAAATATAATTTCTTTTGATTCTGATATAAATGTAAGAAAACACGTAACATATGAAAATATAGATTCAGTTAATTTCAATTATACATCAACAAGAAATTTTAATGATAGTTGGTTAGTATCAGTTCGTTTCTATACTAAATCCGGTATAGTACCAGAATATTTTGATTTAAAAGTAATTACATATACTAAAGATGATACTGGTAAATTATATGAACAACAATCTTTTAATTTATTTAAAAATGATTTGTCGAATTTCAATTTTGTTATTAATTGGAATGGATTAGATAAAGACAATTCTGATCAATATTTTTATATTAAAACAACAACATATGGTGATAATGGTTTATCATCAACTGTAGATAGAATGTATAGATTAGAAGATGGTATTACGTATTATTTTGATGAATTTAAAAATTATACATTAATTAATAATAATTTTAGATATAAACATTTTAATTATGTACAAAATAATAAGAGTGTTTATATAATAGATAAAGAAGGAAATATTTATATCATAGATAAAGATGAAAATAATGAACAATAAACTAATTATTATTCATTATTTCATCATATTTTTTATTTAAAATTTTATTTAAAATATTACATATAGGTAATCTGCCTAGATGTCTACTATTAGAACATCTAAATCCGATATTAGGTAAAAAATGTATAAATATATCATCTATTTTTATACCAGTTGGTGCCTGTAATATATAATATAATTGTTCATCTTCATATGTATCAACATATTGTTTAAGATTTTTTTTTATATCATCACCTAAATCTAATTTATTATTAATTACTTCATTAAAACATTCTATTATCATTGTATTGTGTTTATTTTATTCTTATAATATTTTATTTGTGATTTGTTTAATTTATTTAAAACTCTTTTATCATTAAGTAAAATTTTAACTGATTTATAATTTCTAGTATTAGATGAATATATTATTGCATCATTATCATTTATACTTGGATCTACTCTATCATCTTTTAATAATAATTCCATAATGTTATAATGGTTACTTTCTAATGCCCACATAAAACCTGTTAAATCTGATGGGTCAATTCTTTTATCATTTAGTAATAATTTAACTATTTCTATATTACCATAATCACATGCGATATTAAATGCTGATTGATCATCAAATGATGGATCTGCTCCTTCTTGTAATGCTTCTTCTACTAACCATAATAAACCATATTCTGAACCATTTAATAGTTTCTGATTTGGTGATAAATTTTTAATTTTATCTCTTATATCATCATCTTTTCTAGGTTTTAAATATGATGATATTGATTCGTTGTATGTTTTTAAATGTTTCATATTACATTTCATCAAATATTGAATAATCTCTAACAGCACTATCATCTGCATAATGAGCAGCGTGAAATTTACCACCAGGTGATACTGTTACACCTATCATATGTCTTTTATCTGATATTGGTTTAGTAAAATCATATATAAAATATTGATTTGTAAATTCATTAACATAACTATTCCAATAACTATTAGATGTAGATATACACCACGATTTAGAACCAATTTTACAAGATGCATCATAATCATTAACTTGAACTATTAACATTTCTTCTGATTCTAATACAATATCAACATTTAAACCTTCTAATTTATTTTTAATCGTTTCTAAATTAAATCCGCCTTTTATATTCTCAATTAACCCTTTTGTGTCATTATATAAATCATTTGAATTTTTAAATTTACCACCTTTTTTTGAATAAAAATCTTTTATCATAGGAGCAACATCGATATTTAATTCTATTAATTTTTTTAATTTATCATCTGCTAATGATCTTGTTCTACTAGGTATAGAATTGATAACCTGATTTACTTTTTTATTGATCTCATAATTTTGTATATAATCAAATAAATCTTCAGCTTTTTCAAACGTTTCGATTGGTTTATCAATATTAACACTTTTTAATTGTTTAAAAATTTCTTCTAGTTCATCAAATGGTGTCCTATCAATAAACATCCATTTTGTGAATTGTCCAATATATCCCATATTTCTAGATAACATATCTCTCAGTTTTAAGAAATTAGGATCTTTTTCAGTTATTCTTCTATCGATTAATATCTTCTTAGCTTTTTGTAAGTTTTCAAATAATTTATACTTTAACATAACCTTAATATTATTTTTTTATTTATATATTAAATTCATATTTTATTTTTTTAAATGATTATTTAAAAATTTTAAAAATTCATCAAATGTTGGACATATATAATATCCTACCCATGCATCTTGGTACACTTTCTTTGTTTGTACTGTTATAAAGTATTTATAATTGTTTATTATTAATCCATTATTATTATAAACTATATATAAACTATGATAACCATTTTTATATAACGTTTCTTCATTAAAATTATAATATTCTAATGGTTTATTTACTAAAAAGTTTTCTATTATTTTTATTTCTGATTTATCAAAACTTAATATTTCTTTTTTTGTAATTACTTCTCGAAAAAACGAAGAATTTGTGTGAAAATAATCAATTTCATCTTTAAATTTTTCAGAAATTTTATATAAACCAAATCCAATTAAAATTAAATACTGTGTATTGTCAGGATATGTACTTAACACATTTAAAATTTCTTCTTCACTTAATAAATCCAAAACACCATATTCTGCTGATTTAAGTAATAAATCATCATCACGATATTCATCTTTTAATGATTTCAATATATCATCTTTACTTTTAGGTTTTAAAAGATGTCTTATTGATTCATTGTATGTTTTTAAGTGCTTCATTTCTTTAATAAATTTGATTTACTTTAATTAAATTATCATCTAAAAATATTATTAAATGTTTTATATCTGGACATATATAATATAATTTTATCTTTTTATTATTATTTAAATAATAAATAGTTATAAAATGATTGTAGTTATTTATGAAATAAATATAACCATTGTCATTTATATATAAACTTGTCATTTTTTGTCTTATAGGATCATGTCCACCTTCTATCATACCAAAATGTGCAAAACTTCTATTATTGTTATCTGTTTTAATTTGTTTTTCTATTAAACTAACATCATTATCATTAAATATAACTGGTTTTTTCTTACCAATTAATCCATAAAAAAATAAATAATCAATATTAAAATAATTTTTAATTTTACTACCTACTTCTTTAGCAGCATCATATAAATTATATATTAAAAGTAACCTAAATTGTTCTTCTAATGTTTCATCTTCTAATACTTTTAATATATGTTCTTCACTCTTTGGTTTTAAAAGATGTTTAATTGATTCGTTGTATGTTTTCAAATACTTCATTTAAAAATTAATATATTTTAAACTATATATTAATTTTTAATACCGAAATAACATAACAAAAAAGAATCATTAACATCATCAAATGGTTTTGGGATATTTTTAGGTTTTAATAATATTTCACTATTATTTTTTATATACTCTAAATAATTATTATCTAAATCTAATTTCATTAAACATTCCATCATATCTTTTTTATCGAAAACTCCACCTGCTTTACCTTTTTCATTTCTAGCAATTCCTTTTTTATCTACTTGATAAACGTATTCTGATATGGTTTTTTTAAGAGTAGATGGTGGAATTATATATAATGTTATATTTGGATTTTTAAGTAGTTTATAACGTATCAAAGTACCAAATACAACTAAATCTATTAATCTACCTTGTGCTGATGAATAAGAATATCCTTCTATGAAAACTTTAGTTTCTTGATCAATCATTTTTTCTATATCATTTACTATATTATCTGTTATTAAATCATATATTTTAATTTTTTCAGTTTCTGATTCTGAAAAATCATCATTATCAACAAATTGGTGAAAATTAAAATTTACCATATTATTAATTTCTTTAATCCATTTATAATTGGATTTCTTATTAGTATAATTAAATAAAGAAAAATTATTATTTTTATATATGGTTATAGCAGTTGAACTTAAAGAAGGATCTATTCCAATTATTATCATATCTAATTTTTTTATTTTTATATATAATAAAAAAATAGTTCAAACATAAATGATAACTAAATATAATCAATTTAACGAATCAATTAAACACCTTTTAAAACCAAAAGACGAAAATGATTCAATAGAAAAATTTAATAATTTAAGAACTGATAAAAAAGAAGACATATTATATAATATGTGTGGTGATAAATTTAATACATTATCAGAATTATATGAATTTTTATCTATTAATTTAGATATTAATTATGATACACTTAAAAATAGATATAAAAAATTAAATGGTTTTCTATTTGGTAAAATGGATGTAGCAGATATACTATCATTATTATCAAATAATGAATTAAATAATTTATTTTATAAAATTAATTATATGAAAGAATCAATAAGACATCTTTTAAAACCAAAAAGTGAAGAAGAAATACTAGATAAGATTAAAGATGTACCACCACATTTATCAATTCACACAATATTGAAAAATGATTTATATAATATAATGAATAAATCTGATATTATAGATATTATTAATAAATCTGATGAACCAGAAACACTAGAATTGATATTTAAATATAATTTACAAAATGAAATAAAAGATGAAAAAATAAAAGAATTAATAGATAATAGTAATGGAGAATATATATTTAGATTAGGTGTAGAATTCGATGATATTATAAAATATATTAAAGGCAATACTAAAATTATCGATGATTTCTTATTAGAAGTTGATATGCATGATTTCCTTAGTATAATATCACTTAATCTAAAATTAAAAGATGTTTTTTCTAAACAACAAATGGAAGATATAGAAATGACATTTAAAGATTATGTTTTAGACTTATCAGATAAATATGATATTTTAGATTTTATAGATAATTATGATGTTTTAAACTTTTTTACAGAATCAGAAATTAATGATATTAAAAATAATTGGTAAAATAAAAACTCCGATTTAAAATTAAATCGGAGTTTTTTTTGAGCAAAGACACCGGAATCGAACCGAACCCTATTTACTGGAAGTAAACCGTGCTACCTCTACACCATTCTTGCATTTTGTATATTAGTATATATTATATATTAATTAAAAAGTTTAATTTTTTTCCAATATTTTCATTGTATTTTATTCTAATTAACTGAATATTATTATTTTTACAGTATTTATTTTTTATTTGATCTCTTTTTATTCTAGTTTCAAAATCTTCTTTTTTATCAAAAAATTCATTTATTATAAAATGTTGTTTACCGTCATACTCTATACAAGTATTATAATCAGGTAAATAAAAATCAAATTTTAAATTTCTTTTATATTTACACCCTTTAAAATATTTTTGATTTATATATTTTATATTATTATTTTCTAAGAATGTCCTTATTTCTTTTTCTCCTTTCGACTCCCTGCAAATAGGACATCCTTGACCTAATAAATGTTTAGCTGGTGTTTGTCTAAAAACACCGTGTTTTGGACATATTATTTTAACTTTTGTCATATTATTCATATAATTAACTTGACTATAATCATAATAATTATTATGAATAAGATTAAATTTTAATAAAACATCAGATTGTTCTAAAGTTCTATTTTCATTATAACAAAATGGACAACCAGTTTGTTTAATTATATGATTTTGTGGGGTTTGTTCAAATATACCATGTTTAGAGCATATTATTTTTACATTTGTATGTGCATTTTTATAATCTACTAGTGAATAATCATATAAATTATTATGTATTATATTTGATTTTAATTTAAACGTTATGTTAGTGTATTTTTTGTTTTTACTACAGTGTGGACATCCACTGCCCCTTAAATGATGATCTGGTCTTTGTTCAAAAATACCATGATATTTGCATATTATTTTTATATTATTTTTAGAACCATTATAAACCATTAATGAATAATCATATATATCACCGTGTATGGATTTAAAATCATTTATAACTTGTTTATTACACTTCATTAAACAATTTTTAATTTAATTTATATATTTATTTTAAACAATCATAATATAGTTTGATATGAACTACAAACAAACTATTAAACCCTAAAGGGTAAAGATTTGTTTGTTTCACGTTTCATAGACTTCTCTAACGAGAACGCCTCACCGTGTTTTTGTTTTAAGTCCGTTGATCAGTCCCTGATCCAGACTGTATTTTATTATTTTAACTTGGTTATCGCTAAAATTTTACTTTCATGATTTTACCTGAAACAAGATTTTATTTCAGAACCATATATAATTTCAAAGAACTTTTAATTTACTTTAGTATATAATAAATATTTAAAGTCCTTTTTGAATATTTTAATGATTTTAAATGTTAAATTCATCCAACTGACTGAATATCAGTTGGTTTTCTTTAACAAAATTTTTATAAAAATAAAAAATAATCAATATTTAAATGTTAATAGATTATGAGTACAGACAAAAGAAGTTAATTGTAAGTTACATTGATGATAATGGTAATATAAAATTAAAATATTACCCTTGGAATAATCCAACCAAATTTATAATATGTGATGATAATGATAGTGACAAGTCTGGTAAATATGTTACATGGGATGGTAAATCAATAAAAGAGATTTATACACAACATCCAAACAGATATTCAATATATGATTTTTTGGATAAATTACCAGTAGAAGAAAGAAAATTATTATTTGATTATAAAGAACCAAATATATTCTTTATTGATATTGAAAATGAGATAATTGATAAAAAACCACAACCTCATTTGGCAGAATCTGCAATACAATCAGTATCTATTGTTAATAAAGATAAAGTTTTAGTTTTAGGTACAAAAAAATTAAATAAATCAGAAATTGATTCTATTAAGGATGGTATAAATAATCATTTTGATAAAATCAAAACAAATTATGATTTTATGTATCGATATTATGAAAGTGAGTATGATATGTTACTTAACTTTTTTAAATTAATGATACCTAAAATGTCAGTATTAACAGGTTGGAATTTTGTAAATTATGACTGGGTTTTCCTTGTTAACAGATCAAGAAAATTAGGAATTGATCCTAGTTGTTCTTCATTTACAGGAAATTTAAGAGCATCTTGGATGCAAAATGATCATTCAGAAATACCAGCACATAGAGTTATTATTGACTATATGGAATTATATGCTAAATGGGATACTTCAATTAAAGTAAAAGAATCACAAAGTCTTGATTTTGTATCAGAAAATGTATTGGGTGTTAAAAAAATAAATTATGAGGGTAATCTTAAATATTTATATGAAAATGATTATCAAAAATTCATATTATATAATGCAATTGACTCTGCACTTGTTCAGCAGATACATTTAAAAATGAAATATATTGATATATTGTATGGTATTGCGACATTATCAAAAATTAGAGTACCTGATGCATTTACAACTTTAACAGTAACAGAAGGAATTCTTAGAGAAAAGATGAGGAATGAAAAAAATGTAGTTTTTGTTAAAGACGATAGTAAACGTGATTTATCAGATAGTGATAACGACATGAATGTAAAAGGTGGGTGGGTTAAGGATCCAATTGCTGGTATGAATAGTTGGACTGTTTGTTTTGATTTTGCATCACTATATCCAACTACAATGCAAGAATTTAATATATCAGCGGACTCTTATCTTGGTAAGATAGTTAAAGATAGAGGTAAAGATATAATGGATATGATACATAAATTACAAAATGGTGATGATATATACTCAATATTTAATGATCATAAAATAAAAATAGATAAAAATTCTATAATAACATTAAATGGTGCAGTATTTAAAAATGAAGATGGTGTTGTTAAACAAGTTATGGGTAATATTTATAAAGAAAGGAAAAAATATAAAAAAATGATGATGTCTGCTAATGAAGAATTAAAAGAACTAGAAAAAAAATTATATAAATTAGAAAAAGAATTAAACGGTACATATTAATACCGTTTATTTCTTTTTATATAAACCATAGTTTGTGTTTGATTTAGATGTATTATCTTCTCCTTTCCTTTTTATCACTTCTTTAGATTTTAACCTATCAACTCTTTCTCTGTTTTCGTGATTATATTTACTTTTTTTATTTTTAATATTTCTATTTTTTTTAGGTGTTAAATATTCTTTTGTATCTATTGTTGTTCCATCTGTTGACATATTTTTAATTACTTCTAAATTTGTTGATTGGTTTTTCTTTATATTTTCTTTTGTATTGTTATCAATATCGATTGATTTTTCTACATTATTACCATTTTGATTATCTTCATTTGGTGTTATTATTGTTGTATCATCATGACCAACTTCGTTTGTAATAGTATCTCTTTCTAATTTATTAACTTTATCATTATCTACAATAAAAACATTTTTAGATACATATTTATCAGGTAATTTTAAAAAATTTAATATATGTTGATCTAATTCAGTTTTAACTATAGGTACACCGGTATTACCAATTAAAGATGTTGGTTTAGCTAATATATTAAGAAATTCTTTAAACCAATCCATTATAAAATGATCTCCTAAAACTGCTCTTTGATCAGAATCTTTTGTGCCTATATTAATTTTTCTTTTATTATCTTTTAATTCTAAATTGATATTATCATTATCAATTCTTATTTTATTTAATAATTGTTCTATAATTAATTTTTCATTATCTGAATATATTTGTGTATTATGGTTAAATCTAATTGCATAAAAATTAGTATAATCTTCATCTGATAGACTATCTAATTTATCTTGTAAATTTAAGTTATACATATCAGTTGATGTATAATATGGTAAATAAATATCTCCATTATCAAATATTACACTAACTGATTTACCTAATGGTGGTATGCTGTATGAATCACCAGTTGGTGTTATTTGGGGAGAAGCCCAAGGTATGTGACCAGTTGGTATATTATCATATATACCTGGTATTCTAACTTTTATTCTACCCTTTCTTTTAGGATCTATATTATTTTCTACTATTCCAGTAAATTCAATATTTGTGTATTTCATCAATATATTATTTTTTATTCATCTTCATCATATACATTACCATCTGGATATTTTTCATTGTATCCATCTCCATTGCCGTCTATATCATCACCTACATCATATGTACCATTTTCACCTAAATTGTTTCTGTTTCTATCATTATCTTCATATACATTACCATCATTATTTCTCCAATTATTTCTATTTTCAATTGGATCATTATTAGATATATCAGATCTTTCTCTATATTTTTCCTTATCCGTACCTATATTTTTATCAATAAAATCGTTAACAAACTTATCAGCCATACTAGCTTTATCTTTTATTGTATCATAATAAACATTAACTTTTGTTATAGTTATTCCCATTTTATCATTCATCCAAGATTGCCCTTGATCTGATAAACTAGTAACTTCACTTTTTAATTTATTAATAATAACGTTTCTTATTTGTGCTACTTCTCCTCTTGCAAAATCTTTTAATCTCGATAATACTTTACTTTGATTCGTATCATCTTTTACAAATAATGGAATTTTATCTTTTGGTTTAGTATCATCAAATATTTGACTGAATTTATTGAAACTTTCAACTGTTTCGCTATCTGAAGGTTGTATTATTTTTTCTTTTAAGTCGATTACCATTGAATTGTCTATCATTGATGGTATCATAATTTTACTAATTGATTTAAAATTTAATTTAATAGATGATTTAGAAATAGTATTAGGTTTAGAAACACCAAATCCACCTCTTGTTAATTCATCTGTATAATTTTTAGATTCAAAAAAATCAAATTGACAATCATGTAATATATATAACATTTTTGATGGGTTTTTATTTATACCTGTTTTATTATTATTTGGTACTTTTTTATTTATCCCCAACGTATCATCTGTCATATTTCTAAAATCACTTATAACTAAAAATATATTAAATCTCAATAAATTTTCTGGTATTATCATTCTATGAGAAGTATAAGAATATACTAAATTATTATATAATTCAGTCATGTATTGTACACTCATTGTTATATCCTCTGATAATGTTATTGTTATTTGATCATCTGGATAATTTATTATTTTTTTATTCAAAATGTCTAATCCAGTTACACTTTCTATATAATGTTGTTTATATCCAGTTGTATTATCTATTTCTTTATAATTAGATGGAAATATTTTTTTAATTTCTTCAACAAATTTAGTATAAATTTGATATCTATTATCATTTTTAATTTCTGGTATGCTATCTGAATAACTTTTAATAAAGTTAGATGTATTATAATTTATATTATTTATTGGTTTGTCACTAAATAATGGTGAATTATCATAATCTATTTTAATATCAAATATTAAATATGTTGGATCTTGTATATCATTTCTTTTAGATTCATACCCCCATGCAATTTTTTGTGAATCTTTATTTAAAATTGATTTAAAAATATCACTTTGCATATCATACATACCAAAATTATTTTGTCCACTATATTTATCTTCTTCACCTGATATTTTAGTTATTTTATTTTTTTGTTGTATTTCAGGTCCAAAATGAGCACCTGACTTGCTAATATATTCACCATAACCGTCCACATATCCTAAATTATGAATAACATACTCTTTACTTTTTTCTTCATTCATACCTGGTGCACCCACAACTTCCATACCTTGATTTCTAAATGTGTTTCTATTTATTCTACTCATATAATCTACTTAATTTTATATAAAGTCTTCATCTGTAAATCCCAATTCTCTTTTTACTAATGTTACTTCTTGTGAAAATCCACCGACTTTATTAAATGTATAATTTATTGCTGTTATTAACCATTCTCCAGTTAATCTTTTATTTAATCTATGTTCATCAAAATCTTTATTTATAGATTCATTTATGTTTTTATTTGATACTTTAATTGGTTTATCATCAACTTTACTTAAATCATCCATTTTATAAAATTTCATCTTTATTTTTTGAAATCTATATAAATTAAAGTTCATTATAGTTAAAATAATTTTAGTTTTTATTTTCTGTAATGATTTTAAATTTCTTATATTTTGATTTTCAGAATATAAATAATTTTCATGTACATTATCGGTATCTAATTTTCCATTATTAATATTCATTATTGATTTATCATTTAATTCGGTTATTTCACCAACTTTACCTTTTAATATAACATCATTATTATCAGTTGATGTGATTGTGTCCATCATTAATTTATATAAAATATTACCATTTTTATCATAATATGATAAAAATGATTTATAACCTATTTCTAAATTAATATTTGTTGAACTATTCATTATATTAAATTTATTAATATAGAAATTTGATGTTTGTCTATCAGGATGATTTGTTAAAACCATATCAACTTCTGGTTCATCACCATTTCTATGTTTTATATGATTAGCAGAATATGAAATTCCTGTTTGTTCTGATATATCTTCACTCATACATGATTCTATATCAACATAATTTAAATTATAATAAAAATCTATATAAGCATACATATATGTATTATCATTCATGTAAGAATGACTAACAACATCTTGTATAAAATTCACATTTGTATTACCTGGATTTATCCATATCATTCCGTCTTTAGTGTTATCAATATTAGTAGCAAATCCTAATTCTGATTCTTTTGCAATTGTTTTTAATAATTCAAAACTAGTCATAGGATATGATTTAAATGGACTAAAATATAAATTATTAACATTTAATATACCTGATAATGAGTGAATTAAATCATTTTTTTCACCGTCTTTATTTTTTATGATATTAAAATCTAATATTTTAAAATCCATTCTTACTGGCATTAATAATTCACTACTAGATTGGATAAATAAACTTAGTATTTCATCATCTGTTGGGAATAATGGATCAAACATTCTATTAGTTGGTTCTTTAAACTGTACTTCAATTCTAGGTAAAAACTGATCATTATATAAAATAATTTGTATTGTATGATTTGTTTCTATAACAGTATTTCCAATTTGTAAATATGGATATTTACCAACCATTTCTGCATAATAGTCCGCATCATTATTTGATACATCTTCCTGGTAATCGATGACTAGTTCTCTTAATGTTATAGATGGTCTTTCAACAACTTTTATCATTCTATTTAAATTTATTTATTATAGTAATCTTTTTTTCTTTATAATTAACATTTAATTGTTTTAAATTATCTGGTTTTATTGTAGGTGGATAATTTGTCCTATTAGTGTCCATTGTTCTTGATTTACTTTTATTCATATTTAAAATTTTATCCTTTTGGTTATTATCTTGTTTATCAGAATCATATAAATATTTAAATTCGTCTGAACTTTCAACTACATATATTATATCACCGGATTTTATAGAATATGGGTTTATAATATTATTTAAAACCATTAATTCTTCAATATAATCTGTTGTACCATATAGAAATTTAGATATTAAGTCTATTCTACCATTAAATTCTTCCGTTACAATAAATGATATCACTGAAATTTCTGGTGAATTTCTTATAGTTTTTTGAAATAAATCATAAAAACCATTTATACCTCTTTTTAATATTTCTAATGTATAAATTTTCATTATATCTGATTGTATTTTCTTTGATATTCAATTCCAATTGAATCTAATATTTCATTTTTACCCATATTTCTCCCTTGATCTAAATCAAGATTCACTTTTATATATTTAGGGATATCATTATACTGCATTTCACCGGTAAATGTAACTTCAACATTATTAACTTTAACGTTATTAAGAGATAATAAAGGTGCATATGGATTACCTATTGTTAAATGCCATGGTGTGGCAGCTTCACCTGTTAACATTGCAATTGAACCTCTCATTGGCCATACATATTTAGCAACTGTTGATGATAAAATATCTTTAACTAATGTA
>Ga0265294_10004115_pt1 | contig 18294 bp, 14 predicted proteins | sample MunlanPumphouse3_FD_192504 | JGI IMG/M metagenome (GOLD analysis project Ga0265294, IMG submission 192504) | Groundwater microbial communities from a municipal landfill in Southern Ontario, Canada - Pumphouse #3 | ecosystem: Environmental > Aquatic > Deep subsurface > Groundwater | place...
ATCTCCTCAGCCCTTCGAGGTGCAAAATTCGATGTGTGCTGCCAAATCCGATACACTCTATATAACCGATACCACGCTTAGGGACGCGCATCAGTCACTTATCGCCACCCGGCTGCGGACTGAAGACATGCTTCCCCTCGCCCGGGCCATCGATAACGTGGGTTTCTTCTCTGTAGAAGCCTGGGGCGGGGCGACCTTTGACAGCTGCATCAGGTTTCTCAATGATGACCCGTGGGACCGCCTTCGGGAACTGAAAGCCGAACTGAGACGCACTCCCATCCAGATGCTCCTGCGGGGTCAGAACCTCGTTGGCTACCGGCATTACCCTGATGACGTGGTGGAGAAGTTCGTAGATGCATCTGCAGAGAACGGGATCGATATCTTCCGGGTCTTTGACGCGCTCAACGATATCCGGAACATGAAGAAGGCGATGGAGGAGGTCAGGAACGTCGGGGCGCACCTGCAGGGCGCGATATCATACACCACAAGTCCGGCTCACTCCGTCGCGACGTTCATCGGCATGGCCGAGGACCTCTACTCGCTTGGGTGCGACTCGATCTGTATCAAGGACATGGCCGGGCTGATCATGCCTCATGACGCCCGTGACCTGATCTCGGGGATCAAGAAGACGGTGGATATCAAGGTCTGCCTCCACTCACACTGTACGAGCGGTGTTGCGCCCCTGAGTTACCAGGCGGCGATCGATGCCGGTGTGGATATCCTTGATACGGCGATGTCGCCGTTTGCGCTTGGGACTTCCCAGCCCCCGACCGAGAGCGTTGTTGCAAGCGTCTCCGGGACGCCGCGCGACACCGGTATCGATCTGGTCACGCTCAGGAATGTCAGAAACATCTGCCGGGATATCAGGGAGAAGTACCAGCCGCTCTTTTCCGCCATCGCGGACCGAGTCGACTCAGACGTTCTGATCTACCAGCTCCCGGGCGGCATGATCTCAAATCTCGTCTCCCAGTTGCAGGAACAGGGTGCTCTCAACCGCCTGGAAGAGGTGCTCAAGGAGATCCCGCGGGTGCGGAAGGACCTCGGTTATCCGCCGCTCGTGACGCCGACAAGCCAGATCGTGGGCACCCAGGCGGTGCTGAACGTCCTGCTCGGCGGGGAGCGCTACCGGAACGTGACAGGCGAGGTGAAGGACTATGTTCTCGGCCTCTACGGCCGTCCTCCCGCCCCGATCAGCCCGGAGGTGCAGAGGCTGATCATCGGCGATGAGGAGCCGGTCACGGTCCGCCCGGCCGACCTTCTTGAACCCATCTACGAGCAGATGCGGAAAGAGGCGGCGGAGCAGAACCTGATCGTCAGGGAAGAGGATGTTCTTACCTACATCCTCTATCCGGCCGTCGCCCCGTCGTTCCTGAAGGGCGAGCGCCAGGCTGAAGTTATCCCGAACCCGGCCGCCGAAGTAGCGAATGTTGCGGATATCCCCCACTCCATGGAGGTTGAGGTGGACGGAGAGATCTTCTCGGTCCGGATCGTCACCGTGGAGGGGAGCTCGATTGCGGTCAAGGCGGCAGCCCCGGCGGCCAGGGAGAGGGTCCCCCGTGGGGATGTCCCCGGCGGCATCAAGAGCAACATGCAGGGTATGGTCCTGCAGGTGTTGACGCAGAAGGGGAGCACCGTCAAGAAGGGAGATACCCTCATCGTCCTTGAAGCCATGAAGATGGAGAACCCCATCCGCAGTCCGCGCGACGGTACGGTGGAGGAGATCTTCGTCGATGCCGGGGATGTCGTGCAGAACGGCGATGTGCTGATGGTCATCGAGTGAGGCCGATAGAAGAGTGTTTGTGCGATGAAATATTTCGACAAGATCCTGATCGCCAACCGCGGTGAGGTCGCCATACGGGTTATGCGCGCCTGCCGGGAGCTGGATATCGATACGGTCGCGATCTACTCCGAGCCGGATAAGAATGCGCTCCACGTCAAGTACGCGGATGAGTCGTTCTGCGTTGGTGAGGCCCACCCGTCCAAGAGTTACCTTAACAAGGAGCGGATCTGCGATGTCGCCAGGAAGTCTGCGGCTGATGCGATCCACCCGGGGTATGGGTTCCTCGCCGAGAACAGCCAGTTTGCAAAACTGGTCGAGGATGAAGGGCTGACGTTCATCGGCCCTTCGTGGAAGACGATCGAGGCGCTGGGCTCGAAGGTCGTGTCGAAGCGGATGATGCGTGAGGCGGGCGTGCCGGTCCTTCCCGGAACGCCGGACGGCGTCACCAGCATTGATGAAGCAAAGAAGATCGCTGCCGCGATCGGCTACCCGGTGGTCGTGAAGGCGAGTGCAGGCGGCGGCGGTATCGGTATGCATATCGCTGAATCTGAGGATCAGCTCGAGGAGGCGATCGATAAGGGGATGCGGATCGCGGAGTCTGCCTTTGGGGACCCGACGGTCTTTGTGGAGAAGTACCTCGCAAAACCGCGCCATATCGAGATCCAGGTCCTTGCCGACGCGAAAGGAAATACCCTTCACCTCTACGACCGCGAGTGTTCCATCCAGCGCCGGCACCAGAAGCTGGTCGAGGAGGCGCCCTGCCCGATCATGACCCCCGATCTCCGGGAGCGGATGACGGCGTCGGCCATCACCGCCGCAAAGGCGGCGAACTACACGAACGCCGGCACGGTGGAGTTCCTCTACTCGAACGGGAACTATTACTTTATGGAGGTGAACACCCGGCTGCAGGTGGAGCATACCATCACTGAGTTCATCACGGGGATTGATATCGTGAAGAAGCAGATCGCCATCGCCGCCGGTGAGGACCTCCCGATGGGCCAGGAGGATGTCAGCATCCGGGGGCACGCGATCGAGTGCCGGATCAATGCGGAGGATCCGCTGAATAACTTCTCCGCTGATCCAGGGAAGATCGTCCGCTACCGGTCCCCGGGAGGCCCGGGGATACGGGTCGATTCCGGCATCCATAATGGTTACACCATCCCCCCGCACTACGACTCGATGATATCCAAACTCTGCGCCTGGGGGGCCGATCGTGAGGAGGCGATCCTCAGGATGCGCCGGGCTCTCTACGAGTATGTTATCCTCGGCGTGAAGACGACGCTCCCGCTCCAGTATGCGATCATGCGAAACCCGCACTTCATCGCCGGCGATACGCATACGCACTTCCTGCAGGAGGAGCATATCGCTAAGAGCCTGCGCCGTTACCTCTACGAGGAGGCGACGCGCATGCAGACGCTGGCTGCATCGCTCCGGCATGGGAAGGAGGTGGCGGCGATCGCTGCGGCGGTCGACGTGTATCTCCGGAAAAACATGAAGTGACCGCTCTCACCAATTTTTTGTGAGTCATAAGGTTTATTTGCCGAAACGTCATTGTTATAATGCACTTTGTGTGCTGCGGTGGCCTAGTTGGTTAGGGCGCCAGACTCATAGGGTTTTGAGAAGAACGGAGCGTCCGATACCTGGGACATCTGGAAATCGTGGGTTCGGATCCCACCCGCAGCATCTTTGTTTTGTGTTCTTAATTTGTGAAAAGCGTTTTTGTCTTAGGTTGCCCTCTCTGGCCGCGATTGGTTTCTGTGGATTGAGACCGTGACCCCGCGGGCGCAAGAATACTTAAATCAGGTTAGGACGCTAGGTTCAGGGCCTAGCCTCGTTGAGGTTTAAGCGGTCAAATCCCTCTCTGTCTGGTGTAAAGCATGATCACTCTTTCCTCGATTAGCTTCCTTTCCATTCCCTTCTGCGCGTCTCAGAGAGCAAGCGCTGTATTCTCTCGATGAACTGACCGGCATGCTCTATGGCGGCTAAAACCTCAGCATCGGTCGGCGCCGGGCCGAACGAATACTGGCTCTCATGGCGCTGTGTTCTCAGCCTGCCAAACATCAGCACCCACTCCTCTTCGAGATCCCCTGACTGCGCATAGTGGTTGAGGTACAATTCGATGCAATAATGGCTCTTCTCGCGGATACCGTCGCGGAAGAGCACTGCACGGGCGGCATGGAACCATGCCATATACGCCCCGGTCAGGCTCATCCGCCTCGCACCGATACCGGCAATCTGCCGTGCCTCGTCAAGATAAGATTGGGCGAGACTCAACGATTCGTTCGCTTTCTCCGCGGAAGGCGTGACCCTGCGGAGCATCCTCCCCCTGAAGCAATCCTCAAGCGTTGTCAATGGATGCACCTTCAAGGGTTACACTTGACCGGATGAGACTGGTATAGAACGGCTGATCGGTCTCTCTCAGGTCAGACAGCCTCTCCGGGGTGAGGATGAGCAGGTTTGCCTCGGTCCCTGCTGCCGCACTCGCGTCTTTCTCGACTCTCGCTGCAGGGATCTCGAGATCGGGTGTATACTCATCAACGAGTACCCAGAGGTCAAGGTCGCTATCGGCCGTGTTCGTCCCCTCCGCATAGCTCCCGTAGATACCTATCCCCCGGCTCCACTCCGGGAGCGGAACTGCCGCCGCAAGGAGGTCGATGTTAAGCAGGCGCTTGACTGCCAGACTTCGGGCGTTCTCATTCCAGGTGTATGCCCGGCCACGCTGCGTACAAAAGCCGCCTTTGACAAGCAGGCGCAGGTAGCGTGAGACAAGAGGTTTTGAGGTCTCGGTCGCCCCGGCAACTGCAGTTGTAGTTACCTGACGTTGCCCGGCAACATACCGGAGGATGCGTATCCGTTCCTCGGTCTTGAAGAGTTCGGTTAACACCGGTTTTCCCATGTTGTTTCTGCCTCGTGAGAGAATGTTTCTGTTCTGGAAACAAAATGTTTCCGGATCGGAAACATGGGGGGCACAGGGACAGAGCCACCCCCCCTGGCACCCGCAGCCGTCCCGGGCGGTTCTGGTTGCGCAAGGAGATGATTGCAGAAGAAGCATAGGATCTGGAATTCGTTTAACCTGTAGGCCAGAACCGCGGGCGACAACATTCATCATCTCCTCAACCCCAGGTACGATCAGGAGGAGAGTACCCGTGGCAGTCCAGGTGCGCCGGAACAAGAAGAGCGAGTTCGTCACGAAGCTCGAAGAAGTGCTCCCGCTACTCCGGGAGCGGTTCGGCGTCGCGAAGATCGGCATCTTCGGGTCCGCCGCCCGCGGAGAGGAGCGGCCTGACAGTGATGTGGACGTGCTGGTCGAGTTTGCGCCGGGGCAGACGACGTTTCGGAACCTCATGGGGCCGGCATTCTATCTTGAGGATCTCTTCGGGCGCCGGGTGGATCTTATCACCGTCGGGGGTCTCGACCCATTCAGCCGTATGTGGAGCGGGAGGTAGTCTGGTGTGAGGCGTGATCCTGTTTTCCGCGACCACATCCTGCAGGAGATGGACTTCCTTCAGCCCTGCTTACCAGCCCCGACCGTTCCGGTGAACCCTCTGGCGTCGCCCTGTTCCGGAGCGGATGACCACTCCATCAAAACCCCTCAACGCTCGATACCCGTGCGGGCTCCCACCCCTTCATTGAAGTAGTGTTTGACCTCCTTCATCTCGGTGACTAGGTCCGCGGCATCGATGATCTCCTGCGGGGCATACCTCCCGGTGAGAACCACCTCGACACGGGGGTTCCTCCTCTCCAGCACCTCAATGACATCGGTCGCCTCAAAGAGGTCGTAGAAGAGCGCCACGTTGACCTCGTCGAGCACCACCAGGTCGTATTCGCCGGACTGCAGAGCCCGGTCGCACCGTGCAAGCCCTTCGTGGGCGGCCCTGCGGTCTTCCTCCTCAGGGTCGCGGTCGATAAAACACCCGCGTCCGAACTGGACGATCTCAAAATTCGGGAGAATCTCTTCTGCTCTCAGTTCGCTGTACTCCCAGTCCTTGATGAACTGGCCAAAGAAAACCCGTTTGCCGGCACAGACGCACCGGAGCGATATCCCCAGTGCCGCAGTCGTCTTCCCTTTGCCGTTGCCCGTGTAAACGTGAATATACCCTCGTTCCACCAACCAGAACGCCTCCTGATATTTCGTCAGGTACTCGAAGATTGTGTTTCCCCTGCACTAATAAGAGGCAGTATTGGGCCCGGAGAGGACTATTGCAATCCAGCAGCGAACGTTCGTGGGAGGCGACTGGCTGCGCCTTGCCGGCCCGCCCTGCCAGGCAGGTTTCCCCCCGAAAACCGCCTGCGCAGCCACTCAAGCATCGCCATCCATCAACCGGCAGGCACCGGACTGATATCCAGGAGTTCCCGGAACACCCCTTCCGGAGATCTGATGTGGGCATCGCCGCCCGTTGGAGTGGTTCACATGGAACCAGCCCGCACTTCGTGCTCCTCACTCGTTGGTTTTGTGGCCGACGGTACTGGATGTCACATTCTGTTCATTCTTGCCAGCAGGGTCTACCCGGAAAAGACTAATTATGGGCATGTCATGTTACCCGCCATACCAGCACCGGAAGAGATGCAATGCCCCGCAGCCCCCCAACGAAAAACCCTGCCATCGGCGGGGACGGGCCATGACGCCCCCCGACCCCCTCCTGGATGCCGCAGCCGCCGCCCTCTTTCTCCTCCTCGTCACCGGAGCGGCGCTGCTCGCAAGCGGCTATATCCACCGGGTCTTCTCTGGGGGCGTATCGGGCCTTCCCGGCCGCATCGAGCGTGCGGTCTACCGGTTCATCGGGACCAGCCCTGATGAGGAGGTGGGGTGGCGGGGCTACACCCGGGACCTGCTCGTCTTCAACGGCATCGGGTTTATCGTCCTCTTCGCTCTTCTCCTCCTGCAGGGGGGCCTCCCGCTCAACCCCGGAGGAGCCGGGGCATTCGACCCCCTGACCGCGGTGAACGCCGCCGTCAGTTTTGTCACGAACACCAACTGGCAGGTCTACAGCGGGGAGGTCTCGGCGAGTTACCTCTCCCAGATGGCCGGGTTCACCGTCCAGAACTTCCTCTCGGCCGCCACCGGGATCTCTGTCGCGCTTGCGGTGATGCGGGGGCTCACCCGCCGGTCGACCGACCGGATAGGGAACTTCTGGGTGGATATGACCCGCACCGTCCTCTACATCCTGCTCCCGCTTGCCCTCGCTGCCGCCCTCCTGCTCGCCTCCCAGGGGGTCATCCAGAACCTGGACGCATCCGTCACGGCCGGGCCGCAGACGATCGCCATGGGCCCGGTCGCCTCCCAGGTGGCGATAAAACTCCTCGGCACGAACGGGGGCGGGTTCTTCGCCGCAAACTCAGCGCACCCCTACGAGAACCCAACCCCCATCACCAACCTCATCGAGGCCTTCCTGATCCTGCTCATCCCCGCCGCCCTCCCTTTCGTCTTCGGCCGGATGAGCGGGGCTATGCGGCAGGGATGGGCCATCTACGCCGTGATGCTCGCGATCTATGTCGCAGCCCTCACCGGCCTCTATACCGCGGAACTCGCCGGAAACCCGCTGGTGGGCGAACTCGGTGTCTCCGGGATCTCCATGGAGGGAAAGGAGGTCAGGTTCGGCCTCCTGGGCACTGTCCTCTTCGCCACCTCGACGACCGCAACATCCTGCGGTGCGATCGACGCCATGCACGACTCGCTCACCCCGCTTGGGGGCATGGTCCCGATGCTCCTGATCCTCCTCGGCGAGGTCGTCTTCGGCGGGGTGGGTTCAGGGTTCTACACCATCACCGGCTTTGTGGTGGTCGCCGTCTTCATCGCCGGGCTGATGATCGGCCGGACCCCTGAATTCCTCGGCAAGAAGGTCGAGGCCGTGGAGATGCGGATGGCCGTCGTCACCGTCCTCATCCCCGGGGTGCTCGTGCTCCTCCTCTCCGGCATCGCGCTCGCTCTCCCCGGGGCGATGGGAAACCCGGGCCCGCACGGCCTCTCGGAGGTGGTCTACGCCTTCGCATCCATGTCCAACAACAACGGGAGCGCTTTTGCCGGGCTTGACGCCACCGGCCCTTTCTATCTTATCGCAGGCGCGCTCGCGATGGCCATCGGGAGGTTCGCCCCGGCCATCGCCATGCTGGCGCTCGCGGGATCGATGGCAGAGAAACGATCCGTCCCCCCCGGCCCCGGGACGCTCCCGACCGCCTCCCCGGCGTTTGTGGCGTGGACGGTTCTCATCATCCTGCTCGTCGGCGGGCTCACGTTCTTCCCGCTCCTGGCGATGGGCCCGGTTGCAGAATACCTGATGATGGCAGGCGGGGTGTGAGCCGATGGCCCGGAAACGGTACCCCGGCATCGCCGCATTTGAACCCGAACTGATCCGCGGGCCCCTCATCGGCGCCGTGCTGAAGTTGGACCCCAGGAGCCTGGTCAGGAACCCGGTGATGTTCCTCGTCGAGATCGGCGGCATCATCACGACCCTGATCACCCTTGCCGGCGGAGGCTTCTTCTCCGGCATGGTCTCGCTCTGGCTCTGGCTGACCGTGCTCTTCGCGAACGTTGCCGAGTCGCTCTCTGAAGGCCGGGGGAAGGCACGGGCCGCATCGCTCCGGGAGTCGAGGGCCGCTGTCCCGGCCCACAGGCTCAGGGAAGAGGCGTTCGGCGCCCAGGCCGATGAGGTGGCGTCCTCAGACCTCAGGCAGGGCGACCTCGTCCTGGTGCGGGAAGGTGAGATCGTCCCGGGCGACGGCGAGGTGGTGAAGGGCGCCGCCCTGGTCAACGAGGCGGCCATCACCGGCGAATCCGCCCCGGTGGTGCGTGAAGCGGGCGGCGACCGGAGCGCCGTGACCGGGGGGACCACGGTGATCGCAAATGAGATCATCGTCAGGATCACCGCTGAGCCCGGGCAGACGTTCCTCGACCGGATGATCGCCATGGTCGAGGGGGCGGAGCGGCGCAAGACCCCGAACGAGATCGCGCTCGATATCCTGCTCCTCTCCCTGACTGCTGTCTTTCTCCTGGCCGTCGCGAACATCTACCCGGCCTCAGCCTACAGCGCGGCCGCAAGCGGCACAGGAGCACCTGTTGGGCCCGTGGTCCTCGTCGCACTCTTCGTCTGCCTCGCGCCCACGACCATCGCGGCACTGCTGCCGGCGATCGGTATCGCGGGGATGGACCGGCTCTTCCAGAGGAACGTCGTCGCCCTCTCGGGACGGGCGATCGAGGCCGCAGGCGACGTGAACGTCCTTCTCCTCGACAAGACCGGGACGATCACCCTCGGCAACAGGCAGGCGGCCGAGTTCGTCCCGGTGGAGGGGCAGAGCCGGGCAGACCTGATGGAGGCCTCCCTCCTCTCCTCTGCCGCCGACGAGACGCCTGAAGGGCGGAGCATCGTCGCCCTCGTCAGGGAGAAGACCGGGACTGACGTCACCTGCCCCCCTGGAACAACGTTTATCCCCTTCTCGGCAGTGACCCGGGTGAGCGGCGCCGAGTGTCACGGGACGACCTACCTGAAGGGTGCTGCCGACGCGGTCGTGAAGGCGGTCCGGGAACGCGGCGGGACCCCGCCCCCTGACCTCGCGGCGAAGGTGACCGGGATCGCATCGGCGGGCGGCACGCCGCTCGTCGTGGCCCGCGGTTCGACGATCCTCGGGGTCATCTACCTCAAGGATATCCTGAAGACCGGGATCCGGGAACGGTTCTCTGACCTGCGCCGGATCGGTATCAGGACGGTGATGATCACCGGCGATAACCCGCTCACCGCCGCCGCCATCGCGGCAGAGGCGGGTGTGGACGACTACCTTGCCGAGGCGAAACCGGACGACAAACTCCGGCTGATCCGCGGCTACCAGGACGAGGGCTACATGGTCGCCATGACCGGCGACGGGACCAACGACGCGCCTGCCCTCGCCCAGGCAGACGTGGCGGTCGCGATGAACAGCGGAACCCAGCCCGCCCGCGAAGCGGCGAACATCATCGACCTCGACAGCGACCCGACAAAACTCCTGGACATCGTCGAGGTCGGCAAGGAGATCCTGATGACCCGGGGCGCCCTGACCACCTTCTCAATAGCAAACGACGTCGCCAAGTACTTCGCCATCATCCCTGCCGCGCTCGCCGGGGTCTACCCGCGGCTCGCGGTCTTAAACATCATGGGCCTGGCAACGCCCGGGTCGGCCATCCTCTCGGCGGTCATCTTCAACGCGCTGGTCATACCGCTCCTGATCCCGCTCGCGCTCGCCGGGGTCAGGTTCAGGCCGATGCCGGCATCGCAGCTCTTCGTCTACAACCTGATCATCTTCGGCCTCGGGGGTGTCGTCGTGCCGTTCATCGGCATCAAGGTGATCGACCTTGTCATCTCCGGCATACTGCCGGCAGGAGGATAAAGATGAAAGAAACACTCATGCGCGCCGTGCTCCTCTTTGCCCTGCTTGCGGCCGTCACCGGGGTCGCCTACCCTCTCGCAGTGACGCTCATCGCCGGTGCTGCCTTCCCCTTCCAGGCGCACGGGAGCCTGATCATCGGCGACGACGGAGAGGTCATCGGGTCGGTGCTCATCGGCCGGAACTTCACCCCACCGTTCTACTTCCAGGGCCGCCCATCGGCGACGCCCCTGGCCCCATACAACGCGTCGCACTCAGGCGGGTCAAACCTGGGGCCGACGAACCCCATCCTCCTTGAGCAGGTTGCAGAGCGGGTGCAGGCGCTCAGGGAAGCCGGTGTGGCCGGCCCGGTTCCTGCCGACCTGGTCATGGCGTCGGGGAGCGGGCTTGACCCGCATATCAGCCTTGACGCGGCGCTGGTGCAGGTCCCGGCGGTTGCGAAGGCGCGGGGCCTCCCTGAAGAGGAGGTCAGGTCGCTCGTCATGGCTGAGGCCGTCGGTTCGCCGTTCGCGGGGACCTACGTCAACGTCCTCTCGCTCAACCAGGCGCTGGACCGCCTGGGAGGAGGGGATGCATGAAGGCAGGTGACGAGGAGGTGCGGCCTCTCCCTGAGGACCTGCTCGCCATCGCCCGCCGTTCGGAAGAGAAGGAGAGAGGGCGGCTGACGGTCTACCTCGGCTACGCCGCCGGTGTGGGGAAGACCTACACGATGCTCCAGGACGCCCTCCAGCGGCGGGGGGAAGGGGTCGATGTCGTCATCGGCTACGTGGAGACCCACGGCCGGCCTGAGACCGAGGCACTCGCCGCTCGGCTTGAGGCAGTTCCCCCCGCGACCATCGACTACCAGGGCCTCACCCTCCGGGAGATGGACCTCGACGCGGTTCTTGAGCGCCACCCCGAGATCGCCCTCATCGACGAACTCGCTCACACCAACGCGCCGAACAGCCGCCACGTCAAGCGCTACGAGGACGTCGAGGAACTCCTCCACGCCGGTATATCGGTCTACACGACCGTCAACATCCAGCACGTCGAGAGCCAGAACGATGCTGTCGCCCAGATCACCGGTATCCGGGTCTCAGAGACGCTCCCTGATACGTTCATCTCCGGCGCCGACGAGATCAGGCTCGTCGACGTCACCCCGGAGGAGCTGCGGCTCCGCCTCAGGGCAGGGAAGGTCTATGTCAGGGATATGGCCGAGGCGGCGATACGCCGGTTCTTCAGCACCGGAAACCTCCTCGCCCTGCGGCAGCTCACCCTGCGCTACGTGGCGACCGCCACCGACCTGCAGATGATCGGCCATATGCGGGCCCGCGCCATCCCGGGCCCCTGGCCGGCAGCCGAACGGCTCCTGATCGGGATCAGGCCGGGCCCGACAGCCGGCCAGATGGTGCGGGCCGGATACCGGCTTGCCACCCGGTTCGATGCCGACTGGGTGGTGCTCACGGTGGACCTGGAGAGCGAGCGAGCGCTCACGGTCAGGGAGCGCGCCTGGCTCACGGCGGCGCTGGAGACCGGGCGGAGGCTCGGGGGCCGGATTGTCCGTCTCCGCGGTGAGGATGTCGCCGACGAGATCCTCCGCTACGCCCGGCGGAACAATGTCACCATGATCATGCTCGGGAAGCCCCGGGGGATCGATGTCATCTTCTCCCCGGTCTACAGGGTTCTGCGCCGGTCCCGGGGCGTCGACATCTTCCTCTACGAGCCGAAAGGCGACTTCGTGCGTATCCCCGTCCACCGGCAGGTCCCGCACCTCCTCTCCTGGGACTACGCCGTAACCCTCATCCTGATAGCCGCCGCCTGGGGGGCAAGCATCCTCCTCCAGGGTGTCGTCCAGCCGGAGCTCCTCCTGGTCCTCCAGCTCCTGCCGGTCGTCGTGACCGCGCTCTTCTTCAGGCGGGGGGCCGCCCTGCTTGCGGCCATCGCAAGCATCCTTGCATTCGACCTCATCTTCGTCAAGCCCTACTACTCCCTGACGATAGACGACTGGGGTTACTTCGCCGCGTTTGCCGGCTATGTCATCATTGCCCTCGTGGTCAGCAGGCTTGCCGCCCGGCTCCGCCGCCTGCTCCCCCGGATCAGGGAGAGCGAGGCCGAGGTTGAGGCGGTTGCCGGGCTCTCCCGCGACCTTGCCCGGGATGTCACCCGCCAGGAGGTCTTCGAGACCCTTGCGCGCCACATGCAGGGGTTTGCCCCCGGCTCATCTGCGGTGCTTGTCCCACGCCCTGCCGGGCTGCACGTCCAGGCCGGCGACGCCGCCTACCCGCTCGACCAGAAGGAGCGGTCAATCGCCCAGTGGGCCTACGAGAACGGTGAGGCTGCGGGCCGCATGACCGATAACCTCCCCTCCGGGAGGGGGCACTACATCCCCATCAGGGCGCACAGGCCCACCTTCGGCATCATGGCGTTCGTCTTCGACGACCCGGAGGAGGTGCTCACCCCGGAGAACAAGGAGACCTTCCAGACGATGGCGCTCCTTGCGGCGCTGGCCCTGGAGCGGATGGACTAAGGGGTGAACTCCTCCCCGTGAGGACCTTGAAGCCTGACCCCCTGAAGGCATACCGTCGAAGGGCGGAGTGATGGCAGCCTTGCCTCCCACTCGCATAACCGCACCTACTGGTTTCCATCAGGGATCACCGTGTTCGGAGATACCGGTAAAATCCTCTTTATCGGCCCCCACTCCGCCCCTGGGGAGAGCAGTGTGCGTGGATATCTGGTGGCGATCGGTTTTTAGGGGTGGCTCCGGAGAGGAGTTCCCGGAGGGGGGCAGGGGGTCCAGAGATAGACAGAGCCCGGTTCATCCCCGTGCATCTCCCCGTACAGTGGACCGTGGTGGCCATCGCCCTTGGGGGTGGGGACCGGGGAGGGGGCGGCCCCCTCCCCGCAGGCGGCGGAACTCATAGGTCCCTCCTCGTTGCCCCACCCCGCCCGGCCTCCGGCCTCCTCCCCCGCCCCTGGGGGGCGGGGGCAGTGCGTGGCGAAGAGCCAGTGGGAAGCCACGTCCGGGAGCGGCTCTGGACCCGGTTCTTCCCCGGGCCTGTCCCCAGGCACTGGACCGTGGTAACCATCGCACTCTGGAGACCGGGCTCCCCTCACCGCATCAGGTGGCACCCCGCAAACCCCCACCCCGCTCAGGAGCAGGAGCGAGCATCTGGATTGAGCAACCAGTTCAAAAGATATGGGTTCATAGTGCTCTGATCCTGAGAACCGCAGAGCCGGAAAAAAAGATGGGTTAATCGATGGCTATGAAGGCCTGTTTCCCGACTTTGGCATAGACGCCGCAGACCGGGCATATATAACTCTCGGGCAGGTCCCGGAAATCTGTCCCGGGGGGTATGCCCCGTTTCGGCTCTCCCCGCTCAGGGTCGTAGATGTAGCCGCAGGCCACACAGAGGTACCGGCCTGTTCGTCCAGCCAGGAGCAGGAACGACCTCGGCCCTGCTCCGCAGACCGGGCAGGTGTAGTCTGCCGGCAGTTCTTCAAAGGCGGTCCCGGGCGGTATCTTCTGCCCCGGCTCTCCCCGCCCGGGCTCGTAGATGTAGCCACATACTCCGCACCGATAGGGTTGCATGCTCTTTGCCATTGGTATCTCCTCGAGGAAAACAGGTACCGCTCGTGCCGGTACTCTGCGCGGTAATGATGAGGCCCCCGATATAATCTTTTCCTCTCTTGCACGCACCGGAGGGGTAAGGGGTGCACCGGCGGGCCATGCGGGGCCGGTGGGCTTGGAGGATCGTGGATGGGCCGGAGAGCGTTCCTCCCCCGCCGGGGTTCCGGTCTTCTCCATCGCAGCCCCGCACAAAGGTATTTCATGTATGACGACATATTTAATGAGGTGAGCGGGGCGCGAAAGCGCGTTCAACGCATTTTCTATCTCCGTTCTGCGTTCACCACGTTCTTCCCCAGGCGAGGGTTGCCAAGCCAGGTCAAAGGCGCAAGGTTGAGGGCCTTGTCTCGCAGGAGTTCGAGCGTTCAAATCGCTCCCCTCGCATTTGTTTTGTATGAATGTCGCCTGCAGAGACGATTTGTGCGACTCCGGCGTGTTGATGCGGGTGGATGGTATGGTCTCCGGCAGGAGTTTTTCTACGGCTGGATTCCAGTGCATCGATTCCTAACACCCAGTACACTCACGAGAAGCGATGACCGATCGGTTTTCGCACGATTTTGATACTCGCACGTCCCGGCGCCACACCGGAACATCACCACGCACTGCCCCGCTCCGGGGACGGGGGTTTCGTGGGTCGTGACTCGTGTGGGGAGGGGGCGGGCCCCCATACGCGCCAACATTCGGTATGGAGCTTCACGAGGATACCGCTCAATTCAGGAGACGAGCGCCAATTATGGGTATTATTGGTTGGTCTGCGGCCAATCGTCCTCAGAGAGTGGTCTTGATCCCTGTCGGGGAGTACGAGGTGAGAGCCTGACCTGTCCGCTCTGGATGGTCGCGAGTCCCGGGTCACGCCCGCGCAGTTTTCCCCTGGGTATCACCATGTACTGCCCCTGCCCCAGAGGGGCGGGGGAGGAGGCCGCAGGCCGGGCGGGGTGGGGGCAACGAGGAGGGACCTACGAGTTCTGCCCTGTGCGGGGAGGGGGCAAGCCCCCCTCCCCGGTCCCCACCCCCCAGGGGGATTCCCACCACGGTCCACTGCCCGGGGCGAGCCCGAGGAAATCCACCCCGCCGGGGCGGGGACGAGCACCTGGACCCGAACAGGGGGTCAACAGAGTCTGATAATTCGGAATCGGTGTACTAGGTGCAGGAGTCCATTCAGGCCGGCGCAACCGGCGGAGTTACCAGCGCGTGGGCGATGCTCTCGGCCCAGGCCTCGATATTGTTCCAGTCCCGGAAGTCGCCCTCTGGAAGGATAGCGCGTGCGGCCGGGAGTTTTCGGAGCGTCCTGTGCATAAACCCCAGTTTGCCCGGGTCCAGTGCACCGAAGAAGACCCGGTGGCCCCTGGGGTGGATGGCCTCCAGGAAACCGCTGATCTCTTCCGGTTCCAGTTTTGGATCGTCTATCGAGGCGATCTCGGGCCCGAGTTCAAGCGGGCCGCTACTGAACAGCCAGACCGGCATGCCGGTCAGGGCGGTGCGGTTCCGCCGCACAAATTCCACCGCCTCCTTCATCCAGTGTCCCATATACACAGCGCTCCCGATCACGACGGCATCGTAATCTCCGGGATCCGGGGCCGCGTCAACGCTCCGGGCCTCCGCCTGCACCCCACGCTGCCGGAGCTTCTCCGCGATGAATTCGGCAATACCCTTCGTGGACCCGTATCTGCTCGCATAGAGAACGATAACCCTCATCTGCACTCAAACCCCCCATGGTCACGAGGGACACCAGACCCCCTCACCTCATAAGAGTAACCCCCGGAGCAGATCCTGACCCTCGTGCCGCGGGGAGGTCTCGGACAACCACGTTCAGATCACCAGCGTCACCACGCCGATCCCGAGGAGAAACACCCCGATGACGAGCCTGAGCGCTCTCCGATGCCCAAGCCGCCAGGTGTCGACCCGCTCCGGTGGAATGCCAAGACCGATACCGGCGGTGATGGCAAGGAGCGGCAGGATGAACATCAGGTTGTAGGCGAGGAGGTAGAGGATACCCTCCGCAACGGTCGCGTGCTCAGAGAGGATGGCAAGGACCGCAAGGTAAACCCCGCCGGTGCAGGGGAGCTCGAAGATCCCGGCGAGGACGCCGAACAGGCATGCGGCTGGCACGCTCGCCTTCTGCATCAGGGGAGCGAGGTATTGCTTTCCCCGCCCGGGGATCCCAGGCCTGATCGGGAGGTCCGGGGCAAGGGCGGAGGCGACCTGCAGGATCCCCACAGCGATGGCGATGCACCCCGCGGCGGTCGAGAAGAGCGCCACGACCTCAAACGACTGGACTGCCGCAAACAGCCCGAACCCCGCGAGGAAGTAGACCGCAAAGACCGCCAGCGAATACGCAACCCCGGTGGCGAAGACCCGGCCCCGCGTGCCGGCGCCGAGGACGCCGACCAGCAGGAAGACCAGCACCGTGAAGGCGCAGGGGTTGATACCGTCAAGGAGACCGGCGGAGAGCACCAGGGGGAGGGTGAGCACCACGGTGGAGGTGTGCCGGGCAGCGTCCTTCCACCGCTCCTCGTAGGCGGCGGAGGGAATGAGGCCGTGTTCGAGGGCGACGACCACGTCTTCGAGGTTTTCTCGGATCTCCTCTTCCCCGGTGAGCACGACGGTATCCCCGGCAAAGATCACCGGGATAGAGGGTTTTGAGGAGCCGTAGGCTGCATCGAAGGCGGAATAGAGCTGGTATACGTCGCCGCCGGAGGCGGTGTCGTGGTACGCGAACCGAACCCCCTGGTGGGCGGCGGCGATATCCCGGACGACGGGCATGACCTGGACGCATGACGAACAGCGGGAGCTGTAGAAGACGGTCACCTGGTGGTCTGCGTCGGGGGGAACGGCTACGGTATCCATCCCCTGGACGGCTGCACCGCAAAGTAGGGCCAGTATGATGCCGATAACTGCCAGGCGACGAGAGCATTGCATGATCTTCCCGGAGGAATTCCGGTTCCCGCTCTCCTGAGACCACACTATGGCTTAATGGTATGCAGGTGAGTCTGCCGGATCCTGTGTGCCCTGCAGGGGAAGATGCTCGCAAGGATAACCCGGAACCGCCCTTCACGAGCCGAAAAGAGCGATGATATCAGGTCTGGATGGTCTCATGCGAGCACTTCATGGCGCCGCTGGCACCGGGCCCGCAACTCGTCCCACTCATCGGGATGCTCTGCAGCCCATGCAAGGATTGCCCGGGCCACTCGGGCCCGCGACTCCGGGTCGCCCCGGTAGTCGACCAGGATACAGTCAACAACCACCCCTACCTCTTCCTCTGGCTTCTCGCCACGTTCTGCCATACGACACCTCCCGGATACGTCCCCGGGCGCTCACACTGACTGAGAGATCTGATACCATATAATCCTGTTCATCACCGGGCGCGGGCACCTGAAAAACCCGGATCTGCCTGAAAGATGATGACGGAGGTTGGGGAGTGGTCGGCAGCGGGTGCCCTGTTCCTGACCACCTCGCCCCCGATACCGCCGCAGGGGTTATCGTTCCCCCGGGAGAACAGGTACGGCAACAACCATGAGACTCGGCGTGCTCTTCTCCGGCGGGAAGGACTCCCTCTTCGCCTGCTGGAAGGCAATGCAGCATGAGGAGGTGGCCTGCCTGATCACGGTCGTCTCCCGAAACCCCGAGAGTTACATGTTCCATACCCCGAACATCCACCTCGCCGGACTGCAGGCTGAGGCGGCGGGGCTCCCCCTCGTGGAGGTGGAGACGGCCGGCGAGAAAGAGGCGGAACTTCTGGACCTGAAGCGTGCCCTCCTTGAGGCCAGGGACCGGTTCGGGATCGAGGGGGTCGTCACGGGGGCGATCCTCTCGGTCTACCAGGCGACACGGGTCCAGAGGCTCTGCCATGAGCTGGATCTCTGGTGCTTCAACCCCCTCTGGCACACGGACCAGGAGGCCTACATGGAAGAACTCATCGGTGCCGGATTCCGGGTCATCATCGCGGGCGTCTTCTCCTGCCCTTTCGATGCATCCTGGCTCGGGAGGGAGATCGACCACTGCACCCTCGACGAACTCAGAAAAGCCACCCAAAAATACCAGATAACCCTCACCGGCGAAGGGGGGGAGTTTGAGACCTTTGTCATCGACGCCCCCTTCTTCTCCCGGCGGATCGCGATCGAGGAGGCATCACGGGTCTACCGGAACTACAACGGCGTTCTCCGGATCGAGCGGGCGGGGCTGGTGGAGAAATGATCCTGGTTATCGACCTCTGCTACCGGGAAGGCTCGCTCTCCCGGGACGAGTTTGTCGGGCCGGTTGCACGGATTCTCCGGGAAGCGGGAGCGTCGCCCGTCGTCCGCCACTACACCACCGTCGGCGCACCTGACCTTGAGGCCGCTGACGGGGCGGTCCTCTGCGGGACGGCACTGAAAGACAGGGGTTTTGCGGAGCACCCCGGGCGGTTCAGGTGGCTTTCGGCGTTTGAGCGCCCGGTGCTCGGCATCTCCTCCGGCATGCTGGCCCTCGCGGCGGCCTTCGGCGGCATTGAGCCGTGTCCCGGGATCGGTATGACCGACGTCCGGGTGGTCGCGCCTGACCCCCTTCTCGCCGGGAAGGA
>Ga0265294_10004116_pt1 | contig 18288 bp, 12 predicted proteins | sample MunlanPumphouse3_FD_192504 | JGI IMG/M metagenome (GOLD analysis project Ga0265294, IMG submission 192504) | Groundwater microbial communities from a municipal landfill in Southern Ontario, Canada - Pumphouse #3 | ecosystem: Environmental > Aquatic > Deep subsurface > Groundwater | place...
GCGGCCGCCGAGTCCTTTGAAGAGGCCCTCGTCGTCGCTGGTGATCTCCGATGTCTTGCCGTGCATCAGGCGTTTGGCGTAGGTGATCGTGGCGCCGAACGTGAGCCCGAGGGCCTGATGGCCGAGGCAGACGCCGAGCAGCGGCGTGGTGGGGGCGAAGGCGCGGATCACCTCGCAGGAGATGCCGGCGTCTTCGGGGCGTCCGGGGCCGGGCGAGATCACGATCGCCGTGGGCTTGAGGGCCGCGATCTGATCGACCGTGATGGCGTCGTTGCGGTAGACCGCGACGTCGTCCGTCATCTCGCGCAGATATTGCACGAGGTTGTAGGTGAAAGAGTCGTAGTTGTCGAGCATCAAGATCATGGCGGGCGGGTTCCGGGGTTCTGGTTACAGGTTATAAGTTACAGGTTACAGGTTAAAAGTTACAGGTTACGGGTTGGGGCGGGGGCGGAGGAGTTCGAGCGCGCGGGACATGGCGGCGGCCTTGTTGACGGTCTCGCGGTATTCATAGTCGGGGTCTGAATCGGCGACGATGCCGGCGCCGGCGCGAAGGGTGAGACGCCCGTGCTCGACGACCGCAGTGCGGATGCAGATGCAGAAGTCCATGTTGCCGTCGAAGGAGAAGTAGCCGACCGCGCCGCCGTAGGGGCCGCGCGGGGTGTCCTCGAGTTCCGCGATGATCTCCATGGCGCGGATTTTCGGTGCGCCGCTGAGGGTTCCGGCCGGGAAGGAGGACTGGAAGAGGTCGAAGGCGTCGTGGCGCGGTTCGATGTCGGCGGTGATGTTGGAGACCAGATGCATGACGTGCGAATAGCGTTCGACCACCATGAGATCGGTGACCTGCACGGTGCCGGGCAGGGCGACGCGGCCGAGTTCGTTGCGGCCCAGGTCCACGAGCATCAGGTGTTCCGCGCGTTCTTTCTCGTCCTGCAGCAGGGAGTCGGCGTTTTTGCGGTCCTCCTGCTCGGTGGCGCCGCGGGGCCGGGTACCGGCGATGGGGCGCAGGCAGGCGGTGCGGCCGTCGAGTCGGATCATGGTTTCCGGCGAGGAGCCGATCAGTGTGCAGCCTTGCGACTTCAGGAAAAAGAGGTAGGGGGAGGGGTTGACATAGCGTTGGGCGCGGTAGAGGCTCACCAGGTCGTCCGGCGCGGGGCCGACGAAGCTCTGCGAGATGACGCACTGGATGATGTTGCCTTCATGGATATGGTGTTTGACGGCCTGCACCATGTCGGTGAAATGCCCGGGCGCGTGCACCGGCGCGGGCGCGGCGGCCGGGTGCCGTGCGGGGCGCAGGGCGGTGTCGGCCGGACGTGCGAGCGTGGCGAGCAGGTCGTTGACGCGGGCGGTGGCGGCGTGATAGAGCGCGTCGGGCTCGCCGTCCTCGGTGAAGGCGAGGGCGAGGACGGTGAGGGTGTGGGCGATATTGTCGAAGATCAGCAGCGCGTCGGGGATGATGAACTCAGCGAGCGGGCGTTCTGGCGGCAGGTTGTTGGGCACGCGCGTTTCGAAAAAGTGGATCATTTCGTAGGCGAAGTAGCCGACAAGCCCGCCGCAGAAGCGGGGCAGTCCGGGCAGCTCGGCGAGCGTGTAGGGCTTCATGAGGGCCCGCAGCACATCCAGCGGCGCGCCGTTGTGCGGGGTGCGCGTCTCGCGGATGCCGTGACGGTAGACGACATCGTTGCGGTAGACGGTGACGGTGGCGCGCGCGGAAACACCGAGAAAGCTGTAGCGGCCCCACTGTTCGCCGCCCTCCGCGCTCTCGAGCAGGAACACGTTGGGGCTGGCGTCGGCGAAGCGGGTCAACACCGAAACGGGCGTTTCGGTGTCGGCCAGGATCTTGGCGCCGACCGGGATGACGGTGGCATGGCGGGCGTGTTCGCGGAATTGGTCTGTCGCGGGGAAGGTGTCGAGCAGCATAAAGTCTCCGTTCAAACTAGGTAAGGGGGGGGAGGGTCGGAAAAAAAAGAAACCGGGGCTTTGGGAGGGCCGCCGGTTTCCGTTCGTACGCATCAGTGCGTGTACACAGGATACATTCAGCAGCCTCGCCAAGGGCAATTTCGCCAGCGCCAATAACCGTGCATGCATGTGACCGTGTTCATGGTTCCTTCTTCTTCCGGGGGACCGGCGTTGGGCCGGCCCCCCCTTGTTTGGTGTTTCTTTATATAGAATCATGAAGCGGAAGTCAACACCGAAAATCTGAAAAAAGCGCGTATTTTTTTTCACGGAGTTCGGATTGACATCCGGGACCCAATTCAGTAATCTAGCTAAGTTTTCTTTTTCCCGGGGTTGTGCCTTGGGGAGGCGGAAAACGAACATTGGCAAGGTTTGGCGGACTCCTGCACGATGCCTTAACGGATTTCCTTGAAGCCGTCGGGGATATTGGGTAAGGGGTTCTTTGCCCCGCAAGGGGTGATGGACAGGGCCAACATAGCTCAGTTGGTAGAGCACTTCCTTGGTAAGGAAGAGGTCGGCAGTTCGATTCTGCTTGTTGGCTCCAGCTTTGACGATGGATTTTTTGTCACTACTCACAGGAGGAAACCTAACATGGCGAAAGAGACATTTGTTCGCGAGAAGCCTCACGTCAACGTCGGCACGATCGGCCACGTCGACCACGGCAAAACCACGCTGACCGCAGCGATTACCAACGTTCAGTCCCTCAAAGGCTATTGCGCCCCGATTTCCTATGACCAGGTGGCGAAGGCTTCCGAGTCCGCGGGCCGCCGCGACCCCACCAAGATTCTGACGATCGCCACCTCGCACGTCGAGTACGGCACCCCGAATCGCCACTACGCCCACGTGGACTGCCCCGGCCACGCCGACTACGTCAAGAACATGATCACCGGCGCCGCGCAGATGGACGGCGCGATCGTGGTCGTGAGCGCGGCGGACGGACCGATGCCGCAGACCCGCGAGCACATCCTGCTGGCCCGTCAAGTCGGCGTGCCCGCGATCGTGGTCTTCTTGAACAAGGTGGACCTGGTTGACGACGCCGAGTTGCTGGACCTCGTCGAGATGGAAATTCGCGAGCTGCTTTCCAAGTATGAATTCCCCGGCGACGAGATTCCGATCGTGCGCGGGTCGGCGCTGCCGGCCACCAAGGCCACGAGCCCGGATGATGCGGCCTGCGAGTGCATCACCAAGCTGATGGAGGCGCTGGACAGCTACATTCCCGAGCCGCAGCGGGCGCTGGACAAGCCGTTCCTGATGCCGATCGAAGATGTGTTCTCGATCGAAGGCCGCGGCACGGTGGTGACCGGCCGTATCGAGCGCGGGCTCATCAAGGTGGGCGAGGAGGTCGAGATCATTGGCCTGCGTCCGACCGCCAAGACGACCTGCACGGGTGTCGAGATGTTCCGCAAGCTGCTGGATCAGGGCCAGGCCGGCGACAATGTCGGCTGCCTGCTGCGCGGCACGAAGAAAGAGGATGTCGAGCGTGGCCAGGTGCTGGCCAAGCCCGGCTCGATCACGCCGCACACCGAGTTCAACGGCGAGGTGTACGTCCTCAGCAAGGAAGAGGGCGGCCGCCACACCCCGTTCTTCAAGGGTTACCGTCCGCAGTTCTACATCCGCACGACCGACGTTACGGGCGACATCACGCTGCCCGAGGGCGTGGAGATGGTCATGCCCGGCGACAACATTTCGATCGCCGTGAAGTTGATCTCGCCGGTCGCGTTGGAAGACAAGATGCGTTTCGCCATCCGCGAAGGCGGCCGCACGGTCGGCGCGGGTACGGTGGCCAAGGTAGTGAAATAAGCGAGAGCTTCCTGTGAGCGTGTCCGTCCGGGGCGTTTCGGCGCCCCGGACGCGGCACGGGTTTCCGGAGCGGGAGCAAAGAGGCGACTATGCCGAGAGAATTAGCGATCATGGCGTGCACCGAGTGCAAACGCCGCAATTACACGACGACGCGCAATAAGCGTACGATGACCAACCGTCTGGAGATGAAGAAATTCTGTCCGACGGAGAAGAAACGCACGTTGCACCGCGAAGCGAAGTAATCGTCGAGAGAATGTTTTAGGCCAGTAGCTCAATTTGGCAGAGTACCGGTCTCCAAAACCGGGTGTTGGGGGTTCGAGTCCCTCCTGGCCTGCCAGTTTAGAACGGGTATCTGTCGCCGTCCCCAGACCGGGATCGGCAACAGGTTTTCGTATTTTGAGAGCGGAATGACCGAAGGGTCCTGGAACATGAGCAACGTGAAGCAAGTCATCCAGAGTCTGGGAGCGTATCTCGGCGAGGTCGGGATCGAGTTCAAGAAGATCGCATGGCCGGACCGCAAAGAGCTGGTCGATTCGACGGTCGTCGTGATCGCGTTCATCGTGATCCTGGCCGTGGTGGTGCTGTGCTGCGACAAGACCATCCTGTTTTTCCTGCAGTTGATCCATGCCTAGCGCGGGGAGCCGTTCATGACGAAACAATGGTTTGTGCTTCACACCCTGACCGGTCAGGAGCAGAAGGTCAAGCGATCGATCGAGGCGCGCATACGGATTGAAGAGATGGGGGAGTTCATCGGCGAGGTTGTGATCCCCACTGAAAAAGTCTCCGAGGTGAAGAACGGGGTCAAGACGACCGTCACCCGCAAGTTTTTTCCCGGCTATGTGCTGATCAATCTGGCCCTCTACGATGAGGGGCGCAACGTGTTGGAGCCCACCTGGCGGTTTCTCAAGGAGACGTCCGGGGTGATCGGGTTCATCGGCGGCGAGCGTCCGATGCCGTTGTCCACGGCCGAGGTTGACGCCATCGTCAACCAGGTGGCTGACAAGAGCAAAGAAAAGGCCAAGCCCAAGGTTCAGTTTGAACCGGGCGAGACCGTGAAGATCATTGACGGGCCGTTCATGAGTTTCAATGGCACCGTCGATGAAGTGGATCCCGACCGGGGCAAACTGAAGGTCTCTGTAGCGATCTTCGGACGTTCCGCTCCGGTCGAGCTGGAGTATTGGCAGGTCGAGCGCGCGGTCAACGAGAACGCGTAGCCGACCGGCCAGTCCCGTCGCGCCCCGCGCGCGGCGGCGGCTCGTCAACTGCGGTCCGCCTGTACCGGTGGGGATGCCGGGAGGATCGCGACAGACACAGTAGGCAAAAGTATGGCGAAGAAAGTCACGGGTATCGTGAAACTGCAGATTCCCGCAGGTGCGGCGAATCCTGCGCCGCCGGTGGGTCCCGCGCTGGGCTCGCAAGGCGTCAACATCATGGCGTTCTGTAAAGAGTTCAACGCCAAAACACAGGACAAGGCGGGCCTGATCATCCCCGTGGTTATCACGGTGTATGCGGACCGCAGCTTCTCCCTCGTGTTCAAGAGCCCGCCCGCGTCCGCGCTGCTGAAGAAAGAGGCAGGGCTGGCGAAGGGATCCGGGGTCCCCAACCGCGACAAGGTCGGAAAAGTCACGCGCGAGCAGGTCCGCAAGATCGTCGAGATCAAAAAGGCTGACCTCAACGCGACGGACGAGGCGGCCGCGATGCGGATGATCGAAGGTACCGCGCGCAACATGGGTATCGAGGTGGTTGACGAAGCATAAGGGGATACGGATCATGGCAAAACATGGCAAACGGTATAGTGATGCGCTGAAAAAGGCCCCGACGGCACCGGTCAGCCTAGATGAGGCGGTGGCGTTCGTGAAGGCCAACGCCAATGCGAAATTTGACGAGACGGTTGAAATCGCGATGCGCCTCGGCGTGGACATCAAGAAGTCCGATCAGACTGTGCGCGGCACGGTCAATCTGCCGCACGGCACCGGCAAGACGATCCGCGTGATCGTGTTCGCGGCCGGCACGCACGCCGATGAGGCGAAGGCGGCGGGTGCGGATGAGGTCGGCTACGAAGAGCTGATTGAAAAGGTCAAGAACGGTTGGACCGACTTTGACGTGGCGATCGCGACTACGGACGCGATGAAAGAGGTGCGCAAGATCGCCCGCGTGCTCGGCCCCCGCGGCTTGATGCCGAATCCCAAGACCGGCACGGTCACGGACGATACGGCGACAGCCGTCAAGGCGGCCAAAGGCGGCAAGGTCGATTTCCGCATGGACCGCACCGGCAATGTCTGCGTGCTCTGCGGCAAGCGCAGCTTTGATGCCGACAAGCTGGTCGGCAACATCAATGCCATCGTGGCGGCGGTTCAGTCCGAGCGCCCGGCGGCGGCGAAAGGGACGTTCATCCGTTCCCTCACGGTCAGTTCGACGATGGGCGTGGGCGTGCGCGTGCTGCTCAAGGCCGAGGAATCGATTTAATCACGGGAGACGGATGACATGAGAACCGAAAAACTTTCTATCCTGAACGAGGTCATCGCGCGCGTCAAGGCGTCCGACTTCTGCTTTGTCCTGAATTACGGCGGGCTCAAGGTCACGCAGTTGACGACGCTGCGCCAAGGCCTGTCCAAGCTGGATTCGCGCGCCATGGTGGTGAAGAACACCTATCTGGGCAAAGTCGCGAAAGAGCTGGGCTGGGCCGATGTCGCTGCGCTGCTTTCCGGCCCGACTGCGGTCGTGACCGGCTCCGGCGATGTGACCGAAGTGGCCAAGTTGCTGGTGGCATTCGTGAAACAGAATGACAAGGCGGCGATCAAGGGTGCCAGCCTCGAGGCGGCGCTGCTCTCGTCGGCGGATGTCGAGGATCTCTCGAAGCTATCGTCGAAGGACGCGATGCGCGGCATCCTGTTGGGTACGCTGCAGGCGCCGGCGACGAGCCTGGTGCGCGTGCTGAATGCGCCGCTGTTGAACGTGCTCTACGCCCTCAAGGCGTACGAAGAGAAAAAAGACGGCTCTGCGGCATAAACGAGTGTCGTAAAAACCAAAGGCGCGGGTGTCGGCGGGTGCCGGCATCCCAGCGCGCCATACGGCGCGGACGGCTCCTTCATGAGGAGCGGCGCTAGCGGGAACCCCGCCCGCGAATCAACGCGTGCGGTTGCACAAAAAAAGGAACAGAACCATGACGAACGAAGAAGTGATTGATTTTCTGAGCAACCTCTCGGTGCTCGAAATCTCCAAGCTGGTTAAGGCGCTGGAAGAGAAGTGGGGCGTTACTGCTGCCGCTCCCGTGGCTGTCGCCGCGGCCCCGGCCGCCGCTGCGGCCCCGGTTGAAGAGAAAACCGAATTTGACGTGATCCTGGCTGAGACCGGCGCGAACAAAATCGGCGTGATCAAGGAAGTGCGCGCGATCACGGGCCTCGGGCTGAAGGATGCCAAGGACCTGGTCGAAGCGGCCCCGAAACCGGTGAAGCAGGGGGTCTCCAAGGATGAGGCCGCGAAGCTGAAAGAGCAGCTCGAGAAGGCCGGCGCCAAGGTTGAAGTGAAGTAACACACTTCGCGATTGAAACGTGGGGACTGCCCGGCGATGACGCGGGCAGTCCTCGCTTTCCTTCAACGCGCCTGCGCGCGCCGAGAGGGAAGAAGCCCGAACCGTCATCCTTTTCGTGTTTGTCAAAAAAGAGACGAATCGCACCTGAGCGCCTGATGATGCAAGGACTGGCCGTAGTGTGAATCAGTTAACCAAGTGGCCGCTTACCACACTTCCATTCATAACCGGCTGGCAGAACAGTGTGTCAGGACGCGCAGCGGGCAGCGGGGCTGGATGCTCCGGCGTGCGGGGTCTTTGAGTTGACAACTCTCGTTTTCAACATCCCAACCTGAGGTAGGCAATGGTTGAACGTAAAATATTCGGCAAGCTGAAGCCCGTGATTCAGCCGCCCGATCTGATCGCCATTCAGACGAAATCGTACCAGGATTTCCTGCAGATGGACACCGCTCCCGGCAAGCGCGACGAGAAGGGCTTGCAGGCCATTTTCCACGAGGTGTTCCCCATCGACAGCTATGACGGACGTTACACGCTCGATTTCGTCAAGTATGAACTGGGCGAGCCCAAATGCGACGCCCTGACGGCTCTGGCCGACGGCAACACGTTCGCCGCACCGCTGCACGCGACCTTCCGCCTCAAGGACGGTGACGAGATCCGTGAAGAGGACGTCTACATGGGCGAGGTGCCGCTCATGACCCGTGACGGCGCCTTTGTGATCAACGGCGCCGAGCGCGTGATCGTTTCTCAGTTGCACCGCTCGCCCGGCATCTGCTCGGAGCAGGCGATCCACCCCAATGGCCAGACCCTCTATTCCGTCCGGCTGATTCCCGACCGCGGTTCGTGGATCGAAATCCAGTTCGACTCCAGCGATATCATGTGGGTCTACATGGACCGCCGCCGCCGCCGCCGCAAGTTCTATGCGACCACCTTCCTGCGGGCACTCGGGTACGGTGCCGACGAGGAGATCCTCAAACTCTTCTACGCCACCCAGTCGCTGCGCGTCAAGGGGACGCATACCGCTGAAGCCTTGGAACATTTGGTCATGAAGGATGACCTGGTCGATGTCGAGTCGCAGGCTGTGCTGGCCCGCCGGTACGATCCGATCACGCCCGCCTTGCTCGACCAGATCGCGGCGGCCGGATTTGACAAGATCGAGGTCGTGGACGTCTCGGTCGACGAGGGTGTCTTGATCAAGACCTTGCGCGAAGACGCGAAGGCCAATATCCATTCGGAAGAGGATGCGCTCAAAGACATCTACAAGCGTCTGCGCCCGGGTGATCCCGCCACCTCCTCGAATGCCAAAACCTTGCTCAAGCGCCTCTTCTTCGAGCCGCGCCGCTATGATCTGGGCAAGGTCGGCCGCCACAAGATCAACCAGCGGCTGGGTCTCGCGGGGAAGGTCCCCGAAGATCTGCGCACGCTTCACGAGAGCGGCGTTGATGTGATCGAAGCGATCCGCCTGCTGCTTCGCATTTACGTCGGCGAAGAGCACGTGGATGATATTGACCATCTCGGCAGCCGCCGTATCCGCACAGCCGGTGAGTTGCTGGAGAACCAGTGCCGCGTCGGTCTGGCGCGTACCGAGCGTCTGATCCGCGAGCGCATGACCCTCTTTGATCCCGCGAGCGGCGTCTTGTCGCCGGCCCGTCTGGTGAACAGCAAGTCGCTCTCCGCCGTGGTGCAGGATTTCTTCGGCCGCAGCCAGTTGAGCCAGTTCATGGACCAGACCAATCCGTTGAGCGGACTGGCCCACAAGCGCCGCCTGTCGGCCCTCGGCCCCGGCGGCCTGAGCCGCGAACGCGCCGGCTTTGAAGTCCGCGACGTCCACTCGTCGCACTATGGTCGCATCTGCCCGATCGAGACGCCTGAAGGCCCGAACATCGGACTGATTTCGTCGCTCGGCATCTATGCGCAGATCAATCCGTTCGGCTTCATCGAGACCCCGTATCGCGTCGTGCGCAACGGGAAAGTCTCGAATGAGGTCCAGTACCTTTCCGCCGACGTGGAAGAGAAGTTCATCATCGCTCAGGCCAACTCGGAACTCAAGCCGGACGGCAACTTCGCCGCCGAGCGCGTGACCTGCCGGGTCAAGACCGAGTTTGAAGATGTCGACCGCATGCGCGTCCAGTACATGGATGTCTCGCCGATGCAGGTGATCTCGATCGCCGCCGGCTTGATCCCGTTCCTGGAGCATGACGACGCCAACCGCGCGCTGATGGGCGCGAACATGATGCGCCAGGCCGTGCCGCTGCTGAAGTGCGAGCGTCCGTACGTGGCAACCGGCCTGGAGTCGCGCGCCGCTGCCGACTCCTGTGTGACGGTGCTGGCCGAGGATAACGGCGTGGTGGCCTATGTCTCCGCGATCGAAATCATCGTGACGCCGGACGGCAAGATGCCGACGGGCAAAGCGAAGAAGAGCGACAACGCCAAAGGCATTTACCGCTACGCGCTTCAGAAGTTCCGCCGCTGCAACGCCGGCACCTGCTTCAACCAGAAACCGATCGTCAAGGTCGGACAGAAGGTCAAGAAGGGCGATGTGCTGGCTGATGGCCCGGCGACCCACCAGGGCGAGCTGGCGCTCGGCAAGAACTTGCTGGTGGCCTTTATGCCGTGGTCCGGGTACAACTTCGAAGACGCGATCCTCGTGAGCGAGAAGGTGGTGCGCGACGATGTCTTCACGTCGATCCACATCCAGGACTTCGAAGTCGGCGCCCGTGACACCAAGCTCGGTCCGGAAGAGATTACGCGCGACATCCCCAACGTGGGCGAGGATGCCCTCAAGAACTTGGGGCCTGACGGCGTGGTGCGCGTGGGTGCCGAAGTGCGCCCCGGCGATATCCTGGTCGGCAAAATCACACCCAAAAGCGAGACGGAGCTGGCCCCCGAAGAGCGGCTGCTGCGCGCGATCTTCGGTGAGAAGGCCGCCGATGTGCGGGATACCTCGCTCACCGTCCCCAGCGGCGTCTACGGCATCGTGATGGATGTCAAGGTGACCTCGCAGCAAGAGGCCCGCCGGCCTTTCCTGTCCCTCGCGGTGTCGCCGGAAGAGAAGAAAGAGATCCGCGACGTCGAAGAGGAGCGCAAGAAAAAGCAGGCCGCTTTGGAAGAGGAGCTGACCACGGCGCTGAGCAACATCCTGCTGGGCGAGAAGATTCCGCTGGACGTGCTGGACGTGGAGACCGGAGACATCATCATCCCGGCCAACCGCAAGATCACCAAGACGCTGCTCTCGCGCCTGGCTAAGTCGCACGACCACATCCAGATCGAAAACAGCCCTGTGCAGCAGAAGATCGAAGAGATCATTAACGGGTTCCGCCCCAAGTTCGCCGAATTGAACGAACAGGGCGGAGGCGCCGGCGAGTTCGCTGAGCTGGACGGCATCGTGGACGAAAGCGGCGTGATCAAGCAGGTGCGGGTCTACATCGCCGAGAAGAAGAACCTCTCGGTGGGCGACAAGCTCGCCGGCCGCCACGGCAACAAGGGTGTCGTGGCCAAGATCGTGCCGGACTGCGACATGCCGTTCCTGCCGGACGGCACGCCGGTGGATATCGTGCTGAACCCCCTCGGCGTGCCTTCGCGCATGAACTTGGGGCAGCTCTTCGAGACTTACCTCGGCGTCGCCTGCAAGGTGCTCGGTTTCCATGCCGCCACCCCGGTGTTCGACGGCGTGAAAGAGGAGCAGATCGACAGCCTGCTGCGCGAGGCGCGCGGCGTGCAGCAAAAAGAGATCGGCGGCAACGCGTGGATCTGCGAGGACGGCAAGAGCGTGCTTTACGACGGCCGCACCGGCGATCCCTTTGATCAGCGCGTGGTGGTCGGTCAGATCTACATGCTCAAGCTGCACCACTTGGTCACCGACAAGATCCATGCGCGCGCGACCGGGCCTTACTCGCTGGTCACGCAGCAGCCGCTCGGCGGCAAGGCGCAGTACGGCGGCCAGCGCATGGGCGAAATGGAGGTCTGGGCGCTGGAGGCCTACGGTGTGGCCTACGCCCTGCAAGAGCTGTTGACGGTCAAGTCCGACGACGTCGGCGGGCGTACCCGCATCTATGAGGCGATCGTGAAGGGGCAGAACACGCTGGACGCCGGCATGCCGGAATCCTTCTCGGTGCTGATGCACGAGTTGCGTGGTCTGTGTCTGGACATGAAGCTGCTGGGCGGCGAGCAAATGACCCCGGCTGCTGAGTTGAGCAAGTTTTAAGGCGACCCTTCAGGAGGTTCACAATGAATCCTTATGCAGCAAGAGAGATGTTTGGTGGGATGTTCGACGCGGGCGGGCACTATGACGCCGTGAGCATTACGCTCGCGTCGCCTGAGACCATCCGTTCCTGGAGCAAGGGCGAGGTCCGCAATCCCGAGACCATCAACTACCGGACCTACCGTCCGGAACGTGACGGTCTCTTCTGTGAGCGGATCTTCGGCCCCACGCGCGATTGGGAGTGCGCGTGCGGCAAGTACAAACGGATCAAGCACAAAGGCGTGGTCTGCGACCGCTGCGGCGTCGAAGTGACGGTGTCACGCGTGCGCCGCCAGCGCATGGGCCACATCGAGTTGGCCGTGCCGGTCTCGCACATCTGGTTCTTCAAATGCAACCCCAGCCGCATCGGCCTGGTCTTGGACAAGACCGCCAGCGAGTTGGAGCGTGTGCTTTATTACGAAGATTACATGGTGACAGAGCCGGGTGACACGCCGCTGGAGTACATGCAGTTGCTGTCGGAGGCCGAGTACCATGAGGCGCTCGAGAAATACGGCGAAAACTTCGTGGCGATGATGGGTGCCGAAGCGGTCCGCCGCGCGCTCAATAAGGTTGATCTCGGCCAGCTCATGCAGGATCTCGAAGAACAGATCGAGAATACCCGCAGCAAGCAGACGCGTAAAAAGATCACCAAGCGCATGAAGATCGCGGACGGATTCCGCGTCAGCAAGGCGCGCCCCGAGTGGATGATACTGGACTGCCTGCCTGTGATCCCGCCGGAACTGCGCCCGCTGGTGCCGCTGGAGGGCGGCCGCTTCGCGACGTCGGATCTGAACGATCTCTACCGCCGCGTGATCAACCGCAACAACCGCCTCAAAAACCTGCTGTCGCTGAAGACGCCGGATGTCATCATCCGCAACGAAAAGCGCATGCTGCAGGAGGCGGTGGACGCCGTGTTTGACAACGGCCGCCATGGCCGCGCGGTTGCGGGTGCCGGCAACCGCCCGCTCAAGTCCCTGAGCGACATGCTCAAGGGCAAGACCGGCCGCTTCCGCCAGAACCTGCTCGGCAAGCGCGTCGACTATTCCGGTCGTTCGGTGATCGTCGTCGGCCCCGAGCTGAAGATCACGCAGTGCGGCCTGCCCAAAAAGATGGCGCTGACGCTCTTCGAACCGTTCATCATCCGCCGTCTTAAGGAGAAGGGCATCTGCCATACCGTGCGCACGGCGCGTAAGATGATCGAGCGCCACGACGAGCAGGTTTGGGATATCCTCGAAGAGGTGACCAAGGGCAAGACCGTGATGCTCAACCGCGCGCCGACACTGCACCGCCTCTCGATCCAGAGCTTCGAGCCGGTGCTGATCGAAGGCGAGGCGATCCGCATCCATCCGATGGTCTGCACGGCGTTTAACGCCGACTTCGACGGCGATCAGATGGCCGTGCACGTGCCGCTGTCGGTCGAAGCGCAGTTGGAGAGCCGCCTGCTGATGCTGGCGTCCAACTCGATCTTCTCGCCGGCTTCCGGCAAGTCGATCATGACGCCGACGCAGGACATCGCGCTGGGTATCTACTACCTGACGGTGCCGAGTCAAAGCGACAAGCTGGCCAACCGGATCGCCGGCAAGACGCCGGCCGGCGACACGCATCTGCCGCTCTTCAACAGCACGTCGGAGGTGGATCTGGCGCTGGCGGACGGAGCGATCAACTATCACACGCGCATCCGCCTGCGCAATCCCGACTTCGGCATCAAGGGCCGCCGCTTTGGCACCCCGGATGTGCGGGTGATCGAGACGACCGCCGGGCGCGTGATCTTCAACGAACTTTGGCCGGATGAGCTGGGCTTTGTCAACGACAAGATCGATAAGAGCAAGCTCGGCGACCTGATTCTCCACAGCCATCAGGTGGCGGGCCATGCCCGTACCGTCAGGGCCTTGGATGAATTGAAGGCGCTCGGGTTTAAGCACGCCTGTTTGGCGGGCGTCTCGATGGGTCTGAAGGATATGATCCGGCCGAAGAGCAAGGAAGAGATCATTGCCAAGGCCTATACCGAGGTCGACAAGGTTGACGGCCAGTTCCAGACCGGCGTGATCACGGACGGCGAACGCCACAACAAGATCGTCGATGTGTGGACGGCCGCCACCGAAAAGGTGTCGGAAGAGCTGTACAAGGCGATCGACCGCAACGTGACCGAGGCTCAGCCGAACCCGGTCGAGACCAATCCGGTCTACATGATGGTGGACTCCAAAGCCCGCGGCTCGAAGCTGCAGATCCGTCAGCTTGCCGGTATGCGCGGCCTGATGGCCAACCCGTCCGGTGAAATCATCGAGCGCCCCATCACGGCGTCGTTCCGCGAAGGCCTCAGCGTGTTGGAGTACTTCATCTCCACGCACGGCGCGCGTAAGGGCTTGGCCGATACCGCGCTCAAGACGGCTGACGCCGGCTACCTGACGCGTAAACTGGTGGACGTGTCGCAGGACGTGATCATCACAATTCAGGACTGCAACACCGTGAACGGCATCGAGGTCGAGGCGGTTGAAGAGGGCGACGAGACGCTCATCCCGCTGCGCACCCGCGTGCTGGGTCGTACGGCGCTCTACGATATTCGCCACCCCGCGACCGGTGAGGTCGTGATCGCGGCGAATGCCGAGATCGACGAGGAGGCCTGCAAGCGGCTGGAAGATTCGGGCATCGAACGCGTCTGGATCCGCAGCGGTCTAACCTGTGATGCGCCCCACGGCATGTGTGCGAAGTGCTACGGCCGCGACCTCTCCTCGGGCAAGCCTGCGGAGATCGGCACGGCGGTTGGCATCATCGCGGCACAGTCCATCGGCGAGCCGGGCACCCAGTTGACGATGCGGACGTTCCACATCGGCGGCACGGCCTCGACGGTGTCGAAAGTGCCTGAAATCGTGCTCAAAAACGCCGGTTTCCTCAAGTATGTGGATCTGCGTATCGTGCGCAACGATGAGGGCAACACGGTCGTTCTCAACAAGAACGGCTCGGTGCAGATCGTCGACGCCGACGGGACCGAGATCGACACCTATAACCTGCAGATGGGCACCGTGCTGCTCGCCGAGGACGGCACGGCCGTCAAAGCCGGTCAGCGCGTGGCTGTGTGGGATCCGCACTCGGTGCCGATCTTGGCTGAAAAACACGGTGTCGTGTCGTTCCAGGACTTTATGGACGATGTGTCGGTCCGCACGGATAAGGATGCGGAGACCGGCATGAATACGCTGGTGGTGCTCGAAACCAAAGAAGACCTGCACCCGCAGATCATCGTCACCGATCCGCAGACCCGTGAAATCCTGGGCTTCTACCACATCCCGGCCGGCGCCATTGTCATGGCGAAGGAAGGGGCGCGCGTGTCGCCCGGTATGATGATCGCGAAAACGCCGCGTAAAGAGGCGAAGACGCGCGACATCACCGGCGGTCTGCCGCGTGTGGCCGAACTCTTCGAGGCGCGCCAGCCCAAGGACGCGGCGGAAATCTCCCGAATCGAGGGCGTGGTGGACTTCGGCGAACATCAGCGCGGCAAGCGTTGTCTGGTGGTGCGCGACGAAGTGACCGGCCATGTCGAGGAGCATCTGATCCCGATGGGCAAGCAGGTGGTCGTGTTCAAGGGCGACCGCGTCAAGAAGGGCCAGCAGCTCACCGAAGGTCCGGTGGTGCCGCAGGAGATCCTCGACGTCTGCGGTCCTCAGGAACTGCAGCGCTACCTGGTCAACGAGGTGCAGCAGGTCTACCGCCTGCAGGGCGTGGAAATCAACGACAAGCACATCGAGATCATCGTGCGCCAGATGCTGCGCAAGGTCCGCATCACAAACCCCGGCGACACCGACTTCCTCTGGGGCGAGCAGGTCACGCGGCAGAAGTTCTTGGAGATCAATGAAGAGATCGTGGCCGAAGGCAAACGGCCCGCCGAGGCGCAGCCCGCGTTGCTGGGCATCACCAAGGCGTCGCTCGAAACCGACAGCTTCATCTCTGCGGCCTCCTTCCAAGACACCACGCGCGTGCTCACCGATGCGGCCACCATGGGCCGCGTGGATGAACTGCGCGGCTTCAAGGAGAACGTGATCCTCGGGCATCTGATCCCGGGCGGCACCGGCTTCCCGCTGCACCGCCACATCAAGCTTGTGCCGCTGGCCGAGCCGATCAGCGAGGAGGAGATGGCGTCGCTTCAGGCCGAGGCTCAGAATCAGCTCAACGAAGTCTTCAACTGAGCAGGGTCATCAACGAAACGGCGGGCGGGGTGCGTGACGCATCCCGCCCGTTGTTTTTTTGCGGGAGCCGTAAATCAGACTGGACGCCTGAAAACACTTGCGCTACGCTTCAAGGCAATCGGGGGAGGGCCGTGATGCAGGGGGGAATCATGAGCGGGGAAGTTGCGGCGGCGGTTTGGGCGGTCTGTTTGTGCGCGTGCCGGACGTGCGGCGATGCATTGCAAGAGATCGATCCGAAAAGCGGCTGGGATACGCTGTCGCTCCCTGTCGCGGCAGACGGTGATTGGCCTTGGTGGCGTGGTCCGACGCGCGACAATGTCGCGCCGGACAATCAATCGCCGCCTACGGCGTGGAGTGAACGGTCAAACCTTGTCTGGCGCGTTTCGCTGCGGGGCCTTGGCCACTCGTCACCGGTTAGGGTCGGTGAGCGGCTCTATGTCACGGCGGGGGAAAAAACGAAAAACCATGCTGTGCTCTGGCTCTATGGCCTTGAGCGCGCGACCGGTAAAACGGTTTGGCAGACCGAACTTTATGCCGGTCCTGTCGGGCGGCTGCACCCTGATAACGCGCCGGCCGCCGCCACGCCGGCTTGCGACGGCGAACGGCTGTTTGTGCCTTATCAGGTCGGCGCCGAAGTCGAGTTGGCTGCGGTCTCTGTGAACGGTGACCGCCTCTGGCACAAAACCGTCGCACCGTACAACACAATCCAAGGATACTCAGCCTCGCCCGCACTTTACAAATCGGTTGTGATCGTGCCCGTGGAAGGTCCGAAAGGGTGCTATCTGACAGCCTTTCACCGTGCGACCGGCGACGTGGTCTGGCGCAGGGCCATCCGCGCCAACAACGAGAGCTACGCACCGGTGCTGGTCATGAAACTCGCGGGCCGTGAACAGGTTCTGCTCATTGGTGGATTGAGCACGCGCGGGTATGATCCGGACAACGGAAACCTGCTGTGGACATGCGAGGGCCCGGCACGAACCTGCGTGGCAACGCCGGTGACAGACCGGACGACGGTCTACGCGACGGGCGGCTATCCGGGTCGGAAACTGCTCGCCATCCGTGCGGACGGACACGGCGATGTGACGAAGACGCATGTGGTTTGGTCGGGGGATGCCAAGGCGGGGTATGTGCCGACGCCGCTGCTGCATCAGGGGCTGCTGTATGCGGTCGCCGACCAGGGGTTGCTGCGGTGTTACGATACGCAAGACGGGCACGTGGTCTGGCAGCATGATTTCAAGACGCCTTTCTACTCCTCGCCGGTGTTGGCGAACGGCCATCTCTATCTTTTCGACCGTCAGGGAAGCGGGTTCGTCGTGCCGGCCGGACGTTCATTCGGCGGTGTCGTGACGAATACCCTGCCGTCCGGGGTCTTTGCCTCGCCGGTGATCGTGGACAGCCGGATTTACGTGCGCACGCTCGGAGATTTCTATTGTCTCGGGACGCCGTGACCGCATTACGAACAGCGCGGTGAATACCGACGGGACCCGCAGCTTAGTCCGGTGGCAAGGTGCGCCGGGTTGCGGTGTTCAAGGAAAAATGAAGGAAATGATACGATGAGAAAGCCGTTGATTCTCGGTTCTTGGATTCTGGTCGCCGCCTTGGCGTTCGCAGGGGAACGGGTCCCGCTCTGGCCGGAAGGCAAGATTCCGGATTTCCAGCCCCAACAGATCGCCGCGACCACCCGGGAGGTGAAAGAGCCGGGATTCAAGCCGGCGGAACATGCGATGCCGTATCTCGACTGGTACGAGGCGCCGGCCGAAAAAAACGGCGCGTGCATGCTGCTCATTTCCGGCGGCGGCTATCAGAACTGCTGCGACGGGGCCTGGATTGACCGGGTCGCTGAGAAGATGACCGGACTCGGCTTCGTCTGCGTGAGCCTCACCTACCGGACGCCGCGTCCGCAAGGCCTGCCGATCTACCAGAGCGGGTGGGTCGACGGACAGCGCGCCGTCCGTCTCGTTCGCAGCGAGGCGCAGAAGCGCGGCTTCGACCCTGAGAAGATCGGCGCGTTCGGGTTCTCCGCCGGCTCGCACCTGACGGTCTTGCTCGCGACGAGCGCGCTCACGCCGGCGTACGGTCCGGTCGACGCGCTCGACCAACTGCCGTGCCACGTCAACTGGGCGGTGCCGATCTACACCGCCTACGCGCTCACGGACGGACTCGCCGGACCCAACACGCGCGAGGGCGACGCGATCGACGTTAAGCTCACGGACGTGTTCAAGTTCGACGCGAAGACGTGCTCAATGGCTCTTTTTCACGGCGGGGCGGACATCTATTCGCCGAACGGCTCCACGCAGATCTACCGCCAGCTCCGCAGGATGAAAATCCCGGCCGAGATCCACCTCTTCGCGGACCGTCCCCATGGTTTCATGGGCGACCCGGGCAAGGGCGAGGACGGCGCCGCCTACGACCACTGGCTTGACCGTATCGCCGAGTATCTCCGACAGATGAATGTCGACGGACGCCTCGGCGAGGAGGTCGATCTGATGACCCGCTATCCGAACGACGAGGCGCGCGGCGAAACCCGCAAGGAGCCGGTCTGGCCGGAAGGCCGGATGCCGGATGTGCAGACGAACCAGGGCCTGCCCTAT
>Ga0265294_10004117_pt1 | contig 18288 bp, 15 predicted proteins | sample MunlanPumphouse3_FD_192504 | JGI IMG/M metagenome (GOLD analysis project Ga0265294, IMG submission 192504) | Groundwater microbial communities from a municipal landfill in Southern Ontario, Canada - Pumphouse #3 | ecosystem: Environmental > Aquatic > Deep subsurface > Groundwater | place...
AGAGCAGAAAGATGCTCGACCTGATCTATCTTCTCACCTATGCCGATATGAATGCCGTAGGGGAAAATGTCTATAACTCTTTTTCCTCTAAACTGATCCATACACTCTACCTGCAGGCCCTCGATATGCTAGAAGAGGAAAAACTGCTGGATGAGACAGCGAAACGGGTCAGAAAAGAGCACTCTCTCAAACGCAGTCCCTACTTTCTTAAGCTCACAAAATCACAGCAGAACAAGATACTGCTCATCCCATCAAACCTGCTCTTTCTGCGCTACACACCCAGACAGATCGTTGAGATAAGCAAAGAGGCTTTTGATCTGAAAGAGTATACATTTTCTCTGCAAAACCAGGAACATCTGAGCATAGAGATCATCCGCAAAACACCGATCAACCTGGGCTATCTGCTTGCAAAACTCTCCAATATGGAGATCCGCCATATGGATATCTACAAGCTCTTTGATGATACAAAATATTTCAAGATCGACTTCGAAGAGAAAGTGGACCCGGAAGAGCTGCAGGCAATCGAACAGATCATCCATGACTCTTTTGTGAAGAAGGGAAGCCTGCTGACCAAAATACCGGTGATCAGGCCCGATGAGATCGAGATAGACTGCGAACACTCGCAGAACTACGGCGCGCTTTATCTCAACTGCCAGAACCAGAAAGGGCTGCTTGCCTATGTGACAGAAACCTTTGAGGCTTTGGGTATCGATATCCTTACCGCAAAGATCTATACAATAAAAAATCGGGCAAAAGATATGTTCCTCATCGAAAAGAATGGAAACTTTTGTCATAATACCGGCACTATTATGAAGAAACTTACAGGGGAGTAATCTATGTGCGGAATTGTCGGATATCTAGGTGTCAAGGAGAAGAAAGAGATACTGCTTGACGGACTGCAGGAGCTCGAGTACCGGGGGTATGACTCAGCAGGCATTGCTGTCATCAAAGGCAAAAAGCTGGATAGCTATAAAGCCATCGGAAAACTAGAAAACCTCAGGGATAAAACCCAGTCTTTCCGCTCCGAGGGATTTGGTGTCTCTATCGGTCATACGCGCTGGGCCACACACGGCAAACCTACAGAGCTCAATGCACACCCCCATTTGGGCAAATACAGCTATGTGGTGCACAACGGGATCATTGAAAACTACCAAATGCTCAAAGAAGAGCTCACCTCCGAGGGCGTTCACTTTTTAAGCCAGACGGATACGGAGACCATTGTCCACCTCTACGAGAAGTATTATGACCAATCCAAGGATCCCTTCAGGGCCTTTGAACAGACCATTGACCGTCTGGAAGGGGCCTATGCAACACTCCTTATCTCCGAAAGCGCACCCGATACCATCTTTTTTGCAAAAAACGGCTCGCCAATGCTGCTTGGATTTGACGGCAATGAGATCTATTTTGCCTCATCGGATACACCGATCATCGGCAAGGCAAGCGAAGTCTACTACCTGGAAGACGGAGAGTACGGCTATGCCACGAAAGAGACATTGAAACTATTGAATGCCGATGGCGAAAAAAGCTTTACCAGACAGCCGCTCAAAGCCGACAAGACACTGGCACAGAAAGACGGCTACCGTTTCTTTATGGAAAAAGAGATCTATGAACAGAGCCGCGTCATGAGCGAAACGATGATGGGGCGCGTACTTGACAAGGGCATCAAATTTGAGGAGCTCAGTGACGGGCTTTTAGAGGGTATCAATGCGATCAAGATCTGTGCCTGCGGTACCAGCTATCACTCGGCGCTGACGGCAGCCTATCTTTTTGAACGTATTGCAAAGATACGATGTGATGTGGAGATCGCCTCCGAGTTCAGGTATAAAGAGCCGCTGCTGACGCAGGATACCCTCTTTATCACGATCTCCCAAAGCGGTGAAACGGCTGATACCCTCGAAGCGCTGAAGATGGCAAAACGTGCAGGGCTGAAGAGCCTGAGCATCTGTAATGTGGACAACTCTTCCATCGTGAGGGAGAGTGATGCGGCGATCCTTACTCGTGCGGGGATAGAGAAAGGGGTGGCAAGCACCAAAGCTTTTGCCACGCAGACGATGGTGCTCTGGATGCTTTCACTTTATGTAGGCCAGCAAAAAAAGCATATTCCTGATGACCTATTGGCAAGAGAGATCACCGCAATGCTCCATACCCCCAAAGCGCTCATTGTCACGGACGCACTCCATGCAAAACTGCACAGACTTTCAAAGCGCTACCTGCATGGGCATGGATTTTTCTTTATCGGGCGTGATATCTTCTATCCGCTTGCCCTGGAAGGTGCCCTGAAGCTCAAAGAGATCAGCTACCGCCATGCCGAAGGCTATCCGGCGGGAGAGATGAAACATGGGCCGATTGCGTTGGCTGACAGCGAACTCTTCACGATCGCACTGATGCCAAAGAGTATGCACTATGAGAAGATCAAATCCAATGTCGAAGAGCTCAGTGCCAGAGATGCGACCATCTGTGCCATTTCGCCTGAAGCGTTCGATCTGGCGGATGACTTCATCAAAACGCAGTACGATTCACATCCGATGCTCGAGTTTTTCGAGATGATGGTCGTCACGCAGCTGCTTGCACTGGAGATCTCGGTAAGACTGGGGAATGATGTAGATATGCCAAGAAATCTGGCAAAGAGCGTCACCGTAGAGTAAGATAAAAGGTGCGTTGACACACGCACCCTTGTTTTCCGGGAAAAGAGAATTATTTCTCTTCGGTTTTCATATCGATCAGTTCAGCTAGCAGCTCTTCGATCTCCTCTTCTTCCAGTTCGTCACGCTTCAACTCTTCAACGATCGCGAAACACTCTGTACGCATCTCTCGCAACTCCTCCAAATCCTCTTTCTGCTCTTTTGAAGCACTTTTCGCCTTATCGATCTCCGCAAAAAGCTCATCGATCGCCACTTCAAGATCAGGGATCACTTCCAGTTCCAAAAGGTTTTTCAGTTTTTCTGCTGATGTCATAGTCATATCCTCGTATAATAATTCTCGTATTGTATCCAAATTATCGCCAGAGATTTCTCACCATTGATTCTACCCCATTCCACTATTATTGTGTTATAGTATAGGTTATGAAAAAGTTTGTCTTGCTCTATCTGCTTGCACTTGTGCTGTTGTTCACCCTCTTCTATGCAGAGACAAATATCCTCTCCAGAGTGCTCAATGATACGCAGACTTCCCTGACGCTGATGATGCTTGAGCCTTTTTTAAAACCCGGGCAGCTTCAGGGCATTGATATCATCATCTCTCCTCTCTACAGGATCATCATCACACAGGCGTGCAACGGCATGATCCCTATCCTCTTCTACTTTGCAGCGATCGTCGCATACCCTTCCAGGCTTTGGATCAAACCGCTCTGGATGGGAGCAGGCTACCTCATCTTTACCCTGGTCAATGTCCTGCGTATCCTCATCGTGGTTTACTTCGTAGAACAGGAAGGGGGCCGGGACAACTTCTATCTCGCGCATGATATTTTCGGAAATGCACTGCTGATGATCGTAGGATTGGGGCTCTTTATCCTTTTTATCGGATCCTCCGGACAAGGCCGGAAACAGCCTGAAAAAGGTTAATACTGGTATCGGATCCCCTCGATGCAAGCCCTTCCAGGCAGCGGTGCAGTCTCTTTGAGACATAAGATAATGGTCCGCTATCGCAACTTTCTCTTATCACTCAATACTTAGAAGGTTGTATAAAGAAATTTTAGCTAATTCAAATAAAATAATAAACATTATAATAAATTATTAAATTAAAATAATATATTAGATAAAGTTTTTATAAGTTTGAGAAAGCTATTATTCGCACATGACATATAAATCAGCATATAAAAACACCATTTTTACATCTATGGTCAGTTTTTCTCATAGAATACGTCAGTATATATTGGGTATTTTATTTGCTTCTTTTATTTTCACCTTCCTACATTCGGCTTTTCACAATGATTTTGATCATCAACATGATACACACTGTACGGTTTATGTCCTGGAACAATTTTATTGCGGTATAGATATCATCAATGTTGAGCCCTTCTCTTTTGTTTTTTTACCTTTTGTCTTTGAGACGTTGGTAAAACTCTTTTATCCGTTTAAAGCACATACCTCTTTTAGTATCCGCGCACCGCCGTCCTCTTCCTCTTTTTAATAACAAACCAAAATCTTGATCTATAAATACACAGTAAAAAATATAGGATATTTAATTATGCAAAAAAGCAGAGTAACATGTACTGCCTCAATTTTGGCAGCACTATTCATTCTTAACGGTTGTGGTGGCAGTGGTGATTCCAGGGGTTCAGAAATAGAGCTTCCTGAATTGGAATCAGATGGAAAAACTTTAGTATTTTACAATGCTTCTACGAATGAGCAAAATGCTTATACAGCGGATGACGGTTCAGTGCTTAACTTACAGGGAGCAACAGATGCCGAGGGTGCAGATATCACTAAGTTCAATATGCAGGCGGATGAAAAAGGGAAGCTTTTTGTTTGGATCGACAACAAAGGTGATGTAAACGCTTCAAATGATGAGGGTAAAATCGTTATGTTTGATCAAGACTACTCTTATGCTCCAGACAATAATGCAACATGGGAAGATTTTTACTACCTTGGACATTTTCATAAACATGAAGATGAAGGTAAGACTGAGTACCATTTGGCTGCACACAGCAATGATGAGTTCAATGTTACAAGTGGTGGAAAGTTTAATGCAATGATCCGTTTAAACACCTATCTCGCTGAGCAATATGAATTAGAACAAAATTTAACCTATACAATTCCGGAAGAAGCAAATGGGCTTTGTGGTTTTCATACATTCGTAAATGAAGAGAATAAAACTTTTTATTTGGCTATGGGAACAAATGGGAAATTGTATATCTATGATGAAAACATCTCTTATGTTGATAAAACAACACTTACCGGTGTCGATAGCTGTATAGAAAATCAATTTGGTATGAGTTCGACAGAAGATGGTGTACTCTACTTCTCTGAAGAGACACAACAACTTCATTTGATAGATTCCCACGATGGCGGTACAGTATGGCACGAACATACAACTTTTGATCTGGAAGAGCTTCTCGGTGCAGGCAAAACAGCTGAGATGATGGTAGGGATCGCTCCGGTTACGGGAAAATAAGACCATGACCACGATCACAATCAAGAGTAGTTTTCTACTCTCTCTTCTCTTATCTGCAGGACTCTATGCACAAAATATAGAATTGGACGCTGTTGATGTCACGGCAGAAGCACAAGAGGATTTTTTAGACGACACTACAAAAAAAGACACCAGCACCCTGGCCAAAGAGGCCAAGGGTGAAACACTTGGGGACTATCTCGAAGATGAACAGTTTGTCGATAGCACGAGCTACGGTCCTGCCGTGGGGCGCCCTGTGGTTCGCGGTATGGATGGATATCGGGTAGGCGTAACAAACGGAAATGTGATCCTCAACGATCTCTCTGCGATGAGTCAAGACCATGCCGTAGGTATCATGGCAAGAGCAAGTGAAAATATAGAGCTGATTAAAGGACCGTCATCATTGCTTTATGGAAATTATAGCGGTGGTGTTATACGTGTGACAGGTGAGGAACACAACAAAGAGTTGCTCAGACAAGGCTACTCACTCGATACCGTATCAAGCTACGGAACAAACGGTGCAGGTACCACACTAGGTACCACACTCAAAGCAAGCGATCACAACCTTTCTCTCTCGGTCAACGGATTCTACCATGATGCAGAGCGTTATAAAGACGGAAACAATCATACTGTCAAAGATTCAAATACCCTCTCAGAACAATCCCATATCGTTCTAGGATACCAAGCCGATGAAAATAATGTGATCAAAATCTACGGAGATATCCTTCACAAAGATTACGGCATCCCAAACAATACAGCAGAATCAACATCGATCGTAATGGATCAAGAACAGCTAGGAGTCATTTGGCATGCACAAGAGCTTTTTCCAGGTCTGGAACATATGCAAACCGAAGTGGATTACAGCGACTACCTGCATTCCGAATATGAAGGAAATAGCGCAGATGGTCTTTTTGGACAAAAACAGTTTACAGTTGCAAATACTATTGAAGTTTTAATTGGTGAGTGGGAACTAAAAACCAATGCAGAGTATCAGACCAGTGAACTCAAAGTATGTCACGATCATGGACATTGTACGCATTTTTATAATGCACCAAGAACAGGCGTAGAAGATGGTGTAGATCTGCAAGAAAAAATTGATCAGTATGGACACCCCTATGCTCATGGGCATCCTATGCCAAATACTTTTGATCAAAGAATAAAGTTTGGAGGGTCTGCAAGTCAGTTTCTGGATGATGACAATGAACTAAAACTGGCTCTTCGCAGTGAGTTCAGACAACTTGACCCCAATAGTGAAAATATACAAGAACAGTGGTTAGTGACTGATGAGATGGATCCTCATTATTATGATACTATCAATGATTTTGCACTGAGTGGTTCTGCAGGATTTAATGGGTACATAACAAGTGATTTAGCATTTAACACATCTCTCTCGTATATAGAAAGGCTTCCATCAGCCACAGAGCTTTTTTGGAACGGTTTTCACCATGCTACAAACAGTTATATATTTGGCGATCGATATCTGGACAATGAACAGTCTGTAAACTTTGATCTTGACCTTTTATATACTTCTGAACCTTTTACAAGCAAGGCAAGTCTGTTTTATTATCACTTTTTTAACTATATTTACCAAAATCCTCTATTTAATGACAATAATATTCAAGAACTAGACCCATTTCACCAATCTGAAGTTTGGCAAATCAAAGGTGTACCTGCAAGAGTATATGGTATAGCCTTAGAAGAAAACTACACAAAAACAATAGATGCTCACAAGTTTGATCTTACCTTTAAGTTTGAAGCGATCCGTGCACGACTCAATTCTGGGGGCAATTTGCCAAGAATTCCAACGTTCAATGGTGGCGTGAGTATTGAGCACAGTTACAAAGGGTATAAGGGGAAAATCTCTTATAAGTATATGGATAAAAACCGATTTAAAGCAGATAATGAGACAGATACACCTGCATACAACTGGGTAAGTGCTTTCATTTCTTATCATCAGAAGACACGCTATCTTGAGTATGAGCTCTATCTTAAGGGAGAAAACCTAACCAATGAGATCGCATATAATAACCTTTCATTCCTAAAAGAAACCGCTCCTTTGGCAGGCAGACAGATCAGTATAGGTTTGGAAATGAAATTTTAAACCATTTCCTCAAACCGAAGATGAAGCGGAAAAGCTTTTTGCGGAGAATAAGGAAGTAATATATCTTCAGTGGCTATGGAAGGAGATTCGATTAAGCCCTGATACAATGAAATTCCGTTACTATTCCGACATTTCAACAGTGATTACATATCTAATCTGAGGGGATTATCAATGAAGAAAACACTTACTCTATCGCTTTTTGCATCTTCGCTTTTGACACTGCAAAGCCATGCCAGGGAACAGGTGGTCCAGCTCGAAGACATCGCAGTCTCTGCGTCACCCGTGCATCAACACCAGGCCTATGATGTCCCGGCGCAGGTGGATACACTATCGGCCGAAGAGATCAGTGAAAAACAGAGTGCCTCCCTGGGGAAAATCCTTGAGGATATCCCCGGAGTCAACAGTATCTCTACAGGCTCACAGGCCGGGAAACCTGTCATCCGCGGTATGACAGGGGAGCGGGTCAAGGTACTCTCAAACGGAAGCAGTACAGACTCTCAAACCTACGGGATACGCCATGTCCACAATATAGACCCTTTTTTGGCTGAACGCATCGAAGTGATCCGCGGCGCGCAGGGGGTGCTTTATGGTTCTGATGCCCTCGGTGGTATCGTCAATGTGCTCTCCGCAAAGCCTCTCTTTGCCGAGGACGGACAATCGCTCTACAAGGGAGAGATCGTCAGCGAATACCATACCAACAACCAGGAGTGGATGAACGGCATCAAAGCCAAAGCAGCCGAAGGCAAAATAGGCATCAACCTGGGGCTCTCCACACGCAGTGCGGAGAACTATAAAACGCCAAACCACCCCACATGGAAACCCGGGGATCCGGCAGGTACGCTCCCGAGGTTCAGCGGAGAACTTCCTTTTACCAACTTTGAAAACCGCTCGGCAAACCTTGCACTGGGCTATGAGGAGGAGTGGGGAAATATCGTACTGGAGAACACCTACTGGCACAGCTACCAAAACTACCTGGGGCATACTCCCGGCAATGCAACACCGCCATTTGAAGCCATCTCAAGCGCCGGACAGGAACTCAGCAACAATGAAACCCAGCTGCGCGCCGAAGTCATCGCCGGAGAGTGGCTGATCAAACCGAGCATCTCGCATACACGCAATGCCCGTGAAGCTGCGACCAGCACCCCTTACGAGGAGATGGAGTCAAAAAAAGGCACACCGGACTACCTTGATCTGGAGGTCAAACGAACCGATGCCAAACTTGCGGTTATCCACCCGATATGGGGGATATTTGACGGAGAGGTAGGGATAGAGGGGTACACCAAAGAGCAGATACTCCGTGAAGGAAAGCTTGCTCCCAGTGCCGATGAAAAGGGGATCGCACTCTATCTCTTTGAGGAAGCGGATCTGGAGGACTTTATCCTTCAGGCAGGTGTGCGCTATGACAGACGCTCGATCGATGCACCGCTTGACGGCAACAACGCCCAGTTCAGTGATGTGTTTGATGCGACAAACAACTCCAAAGATTTCGGTGCTTTTGGCGGTTCCCTGGGACTCACCTATAAGGCAACCGAACATTGGAACATCGCAGCCAACCTTACACGGGGATTTCGTGCACCGAGCATCTTTGAACTCTATGCTGGAGGGATCCACGGGGGTGTACAAGCCTACCAGCGGGGCAATCCTGAGTTGGAAGAAGAGACAACCCTCGGCGCAGACCTTTCGTTGCGCTACAAAGATGAGACAAAACAGGCGACACTTACCTTCTACCACACGTCGGTACAGGAGTATATCTATCTAGAAAATACAGGGAACACTGTCAATAACCTGCCTGAGATGCAGAACCAGCAGACAGATGCACGTATCCAGGGGATAGAGTTTGCGTTTGAAACGCATGTTGCAGAGGCGACACGCCTTGAGGGGGCATTTGAGATCATCCGTGGCGAAGATACCAAAAACGACAGAGCGCTTCCCCTCATGCCGGCACACAACGCACGCCTTGCAGTGCATCACGATCTTGGATCGCTTTGGCAGCTGAAAAACAACACACTCAGTCTGGATCTCAAATATGTTGATGCACAGAAAGTGGGCGGATCCTATGAACCCTTCGCCCAGTACAACACCATGCCTTTCGGAAGCGCAGATACCTCAGGCTATACCCTATGGGGACTGGGCTACACCAACGACTTTGAGCTCTTCGAAAAAGCGGGCAGCTTCACCATCAGGGCAAACAACCTCTTCGATAAAGCCTACAGGGATTTTCTCGATACCTACAAAGGGTATGCATTGGGGATGGGACGCGATATCAGCTTCAGCGTAAGTCTCAAATTTTAGTACCTCCTCGACACACCCGTTGAAACAGCAACAAACACAGCGCTTAGGAAGAGGCACTGCCCAATAGATCCAGGTTCAGATAGACATAGATAAAGAGCGTTACCAGCAGCGTGATCCAGACAATACCGTAAAAGATCATAAACTTCCTTGCCTGCTCTTTTTCGGGCCACAGTGCAGGTTTGATCCCCTGTATGAAAAAGACGATCTTGCTTGCCAGGTTGATACTCACGATATTGACCAGAAGCATGATGGCGGTGCTGTGCGCAAGCGCCCAGTTGCCGGATCCCAGCATGATCCCCAGTGTCGCAGCAGGCGGCAGCAAAGCTACCGCGACCATGACCCCGACCAGCGTACTGGAGAGTCCCGTGGTAACGGAGAGAGCCGCTGCGGCTCCCGAGGCCAGGGCAAGCACAAAGAGATCCAGCTTGATATCGGTGCGGGAGAGCAGTTCGGGGGTATCAAAAGGAAGGGCGGAGAAATACCCTATAAAGACCGGCAGCACAATTGCGATAGAGAGCCCTGCCAAAACCGTTTTGACAGCCGAGAACATCAGTTTCGCATCTCCCGTCACGGCTGCAAAACTTAAAGCGATATTGGGCCCCAGCAGCGGCGCGATCACCATCGCACCGATAATCACGGCGACATTGTTCTCTATCAGCCCGATGCTGGCCACGATCGTGGACAGAATGACCAATGCCAGATAGTTGCTGTTGATATAGGTATTTTTTGCCATGTCGGCATAGATGATCTCTCTTGCCTCGGTGGCCTTGCTTTTCTCTTTTTTGTTCTCTTCCAGGGATTTCGGCAGATAAGCGTCGATCTCCATCACCACGATCTTCGCTTCCGGCTGTGCCCCGATGATATGGGAAAAACTGTCCATCGCTTTCTGGAGTTTATCATCGGCGACAAGCATCCTTGACCGCTGCATCCCGTCCTGGTCCGGGGAGAAGAAACGCACATCTTTGGCGTCCACATTTTCGGCAATTTTGGCTACCTCTTCCCTGCTGTGCTCGCTGATGACGATGTCGATATATTTCATACGTGACCTTTCCCTTTTGTCATTATATACAGAGGCACTCCGAGGATGCAGATCCGGCCGGCTATCTTATATTATATAGCAAATCGTCTATTTTGTCTCCTCTTTCTCCTCTGCCGCGGGTCGGGGAGGGAAAAAGAGCTCAAGCGGCCGCCTGCGTGCCTCTTTGGCAAAAAGTTTGACAAAAGAGAAGAAGTTCCCGAAATAGGAATCTCTTGAGAGGAGCGAAACTTTGAGCGCCAGGACAAAACTCACCGAGAGATTGACCAGGCCGATGAGAAGCACAAACCCCAGTAAAAGCAAGAACTCACCCAGGGAGATCTCGATATGCATACTGCTGTACCCCAGGTATGCCGTAGAGAACGCAACATGCCTGATATCCAGCGGCAGATCAAGCAGGTAGCCCAGGTAAGGGGTGATGCCCAAAAGCACACCGAAAAAGAAGTTCCCCGCCATGGCGCCATGATGTTCATGCAGATAACACGCCAGCTTTTCTCTTTTCTCCTCTTTGAGGAGCTTTTTTAGCAAGGGGTGATAAAGATAGCGCTCTCTAAGCTCCAGAAGATTTGCACGGTTGTCAAAATACCCCGCGATCAGTCCCGAACAGAAAAGCCAGACTCCTGCGATTGCTGCATACAGCAAGGCAGGATAGGGCTCAAGTCCCTGCAGATAATACGCTGTCTCTTGCGGGGAGAGTATGCTCTCCCCGCGGCCGATCACAAAGTAAGCGATCCCGAACGCCACCAGCAGGGCAAGTGCGACATTCCCTACCACTGCGGCAAACTGGGAACGGTTTACCTGGATCATCAGCGCTACAAGTTTTTTCTGGTTTGCCCGGCTCCTCTCCCCCTTCTCTATCGCCTTTGCGAAGGTGGATGCGGTCATGGCGGGCTGTTTTGTGGCGATGGTGAAACCCAGCAGATGGATCAGTACAAATCCCAGCCCATAGTTCAGGCTTGCCCATATCGTCTCTATCCCTTCCGAGAATCCAGCTTGCATGATCTTGATCTTGATCAGCGCTATCATAGCAATGATCGCCCCTGCACCGCTCGCGCTGAAGAGCATTTTGATATACTGCTGCAGATTTTCCGTGATATAGTGTTCGCCATGTTCGCTGGTATTTTTGGTCACACTTTTTGCGACCACCCTGATACCCTGTTCGTAGACTTCATAGAGTGAATTTTTGGTTGCATTTTTTTTCACCGACTCCTTGAAGAGTTTCATCAGAACAAGATAGGATTCCGGGGTGTCAAATGTTTTGATCAGCTTCAATATCTCCTCAAGCCTCTGTATCATCTGCCCCAGACGTTCAAGCTCATAGGTCAAATTGACCGAAATTCCCCTGTTGATCGACTTTTTCTTCAGGAGAGCGACCTGTTCGTTGCACTGCTCCATGAGCACATGGATATGGCGCAGATCAAGCTCCATCGCGGCCAGGTCGATATGCTCCTCCTGGATATTATGGACAAAGTCGTTGATATCGCGCTGCAGGGCGATAAATGCGGAATCCCTGTTGAGCAGTGTTTTGTCAAGCCGGATAAAATTGTCATCAAACTCTTCAGAAGCGATCCAGATCGAGAGGATCTCAGCGGCGTAGAGAAGTTCTGAAAAGAGATGGTCTTTCATCTCTTCCCTGTACGTATCACTTGACAAAATCGATGCAAAAAACGCGATCCAGGCTTCATCCTCTATCGCGCAGACCCACAGATGATCCTCTTTTTTACGAAAGAGCGTGGCGAAGATATACCCAAAATCCCCTTTTTTGGGAGGGGTTGGAAGGAATTTATTGTAAAAGCGTTTGCTGATCTCATGGCGAAACCCGCTGCGGGATAGAATACCCAGTGTCGTGATATTGGTCGATACCTTGGAGTCGATCAGCAGCTGGTTGATCGCATCGGAGATCTCTACGGCAATGGGATCTTTCTTTTCAAAAAATTTTACGATACGATCCATCGCCTCCAGGGTAGGCCCGATCTCTTTGGGATCGGACGGTCTGATAAACGCAATAATATGACCGAGTTTATCGATAATGTGTATCTCTTTACTCTCAAGCCTTTGCAGCAGTTTTCCAAATTTTTCTTCCACTAGACGGCTCCTTATGCGCTCATGCTCTTTACTCTTTATCAAAACTGTCAACCACAATCGCACCCATCGATGCGGGCATGGCAATGATGATCAGCCGTTTTATCGCAAGGATAGGCTCCGTCAGCAGAGGAAACTTATCCAGGGACAACAGTACCAGCGATACCACACCAAGGGTGATCGCATAGGCGATGACGACACGAAATATAAAGACGAAATTTCTATGCAGGATATCTCCCTGAAAAACGCTCTGATAGGCAAACAGTGCCAAAAAACAGACAGAGAGGATCACGACCAGAAGAAGATTGAACAAGGGCAAGGTCTCGCCCAACCGCCATGCCTCTTCCGAAAAAGATATGGGTACTGCCAATGCAAAAGCACCGATAATGATCTGTGCGATATCTTCCAGGTTGATATTGAAATTCATGTGTTTCACCGTCTCCAAATATCATTGATTATATCAGAATTGGAGTGATAGTTGAAGGGGGTTCTTGAAGGAAGCAAAAAGGTGGCAGATCCAAAAAAGAAGCTTCCTTAGAATAACGGACTGCTATGGAATATATAAAAAATGCAGGATAAAAAGAGAAGAAAAGGAGGTAAAGGGGCTTGATGAAAGCGCCCTATACCGGATCAATGACAGCCGCAGCCGCCCTGACCGTCTCCGCCGTGGCTTCCACAGCCACCTGAAGATTGTTGCGGTGCAGCACCAGTACTGCATGCACTTACACCCGGAGGTGTTGTAGGCTGGATCGCCTGGTTGCTTACGCCGCCCTCGGCATTGACCTTGTCGATAAACGCAAGGACCTTGCTTGCCGCTTCCTGATAACGCTTCGCGGTTTCAGAATCCGGCTGGTGATAGGTGACAGGCTTCCCTGTGTCCCCGCCGATTCTGATCGCAGGCTCGATAGGGATACGTGCGATAAGCTCTGTATCGTATTCCATTGCGACAGGTGCCGAAGTACCCATACCGAAGATATCCGACTCCGCGTCACACTCAGGACAGATAAATCCACTCATATTCTCGATCACACCCGCAGTCGGGATATGAAGTTTCTGGAACATATCCAGCGATCTTCTGCTGTCATCCAGAGAGACCATCTGCGGCGTAGTGACCGTGATTCCCGCCGTCACAGGTACAGACTGCGCCAATGTAAGCTGCGCATCACCCGTTCCCGGTGGCATATCGATCACCAATACATCCAGATCAGACCAGAGGATATCTCTGAGGAACTGCTCGATCGCTTTCATGATCATCGAACCTCTCCAGATCAATGACTGTCCCGGCTCCATCAGTGAACCCATGGACATCACCTCTACGCCGTATGCTTTGAGCGGAAGTACCTTGTTGCCCTGAATCTCAGGTTTCTGATCTTCGATACCCATCATACGAGGGATGTTCGGACCGTAGATATCCGCATCAAGAAGCCCTACTTTTTTGCCCTGCATCGCCATCGCTACGGCAATGTTTACCGAAGTCGTTGATTTACCGACTCCCCCTTTGCCTGAACTGACCATCAGGAAGTTCTTCACATGCGGAGCGATATTTTTACCGCTCACCGAGTTGCTCATCTGCTTTGGAGCCTGAGGTGCTTTGATCGTAACGTTGATACTCTCAAAACCAAGCTTTTTCAGCTCGATCGTCGCCTCTTCTGTGATCTGCGCTTTCACTTCATCCGCGGATGAAGTGATATCAACCGTCAATGCCACAGCATTACCTTCGATAATGATGTCTTTTACAAACCCAAACGTGACGATATCCTTGGTAAAACCGGGATAGGTAACATTTTTCAATGCTTCTAATACATTTTCTTTTGTCATATCTTTTCCTAATCGTTGAGAAATCTATAAGGAGAGTTATACCAAGCAAATCTTAAATTTTATTGAAACTCTCCGAATATAATCAGATAATTATTATCCTATTTAGAGATTTTTTACAGAATTTATGAAGCTTTAATATGTATAATACGTTACATTTTGATACATGATGTAGAGTGAAAGGAAATGCGCTTGTCTGATATTAGCTTGGTACTGTTGGGTGCCGGGAGTTCCTCCCGTTTCGATACGCCAGTCAAAAAACAGTGGCTCTACAGCGGAGAGGTTCCGTTGTGGCTGCATGTTGCTGGGCAGTTTGAACATATAGGTAGTTTTACAAAGATTATTATCGTCTCAACGGATGAAGAGATCAATCTGATGAAAAACTTTGCGGACTATACCTATGTCACAGGCGGGAAGACCCGCCAGGAGTCACTCAGCAATGCCCTGCAGGCTGTTGAGACGTCTTATGTGCTTGTTTCCGATATTGCACGATGCTGCATCGACCCCAGGATGCTTGCCCGTCTTCTTGAATCCAAAGGAGAATATGCCTGCGTCGTACCGACACTCAAAGCGGTGGATACCCTTTACTATGAGGGCAAACCCATTGACCGGGAAAAAGTACGAACGATACAGACGCCTCAATTAAGCCATACTGATACCCTCAAAAGAGCACTCGAAACCTCCTACTCTTTCACAGATGAAAGCTCTGCGATCGCTGCTCTGGGAGAGGAAATCCTCTTTGTCGAAGGTTCAGCTATAGCCCATAAACTTACAACCATTGAAGACCTGGGGAAACTCCCCTGTCTTACGCCTCCTTCATCGCGTACGCTCACCGGGTTCGGCATCGATACCCATCCGTTTGAGGAGGGGAAAGAGATGAAGCTTGGCGGTATCAAAATCGAAGTCGACTATGGGTTTAAAGCGCACAGTGACGGGGATGTTGCGATCCATGCACTCATCGATGCACTGCTGGGAGCAGCGGGGATGGGTGATATCGGGGAGCTTTATCCCGACAGCGACAGGAGCTATGCGGGGATAGACTCCCAGAGTCTGCTGCAGGATACCGTCAAACGTATCACCTCCTACGGCTACACCATAGGCAATGTCGATATGACGATTGTCGCACAAGCGCCAAGGATCGGAACCTATAAAGCAAAAATGAGAAAGAACCTCGCATCACTGCTGCATATCCCGCCGCATTTGGTAAATATCAAAGCAACGACTTCTGAAAAACTCGGATTTATCGGACGTAAAGAGGGAGTCACTGTGCATGCGGTGGCAAACCTGAACTATTATCAATGGCAACGGCTTTTATAAAGGAAAGTAAAACGTTATGAAGATCATTATCGTAGAAAATGAATTATACCTCGCACAAAGCATCGCTTCCAAACTGAATGAAGCAGGGTTTGAGACTGAGATATTCAGCTCGGTGAAAGAGGCGATGAATACCAATGGCGATGTCTATCTGCTCTCGACCAATCTGCCGGGGCAGAATACCGGGCCGCTCATCACCAAATTTAAAGAGAAGATCATTATCCTGATGGTCAGCTATATCAACAACGACACGGTCAGCGAACCGCTGAGACTCGGTGCAAAAGACTATATCGTCAAGCCGTTTATGATCGAAGAGCTCGTACGCAAGATCGACCACTTCCAGGAGTACCAGCAGCTCAAACAGCGTATCAATCTCTATGAAGAGTATATTGACAACTTCCTCAGGGAGATCACTCTGGAGGAAAATATCGACCTCACTACGCCTGTGGTCATTGAGACGAACTACCAAAGGCTGGTGGATAAAGTCGTCTTTCAGCATGCAAAGGAGAGAAACAAATCCCTGACCTTTGTCCCGCTCTCTGACAAGAAGTGGAAGGAGAAGATAGAGAGTAGCGATGCAAAGTCCCTGCTCTATATTACCGAGGTACATACGCTCAAAAAAGCGGAGAAGGAACAGCTGCTTGGGATCCTGGCGGATTATGACTTTATACTGAGCTGTACCTCTGCACTGGAGAGCAATTTCAATACGGTAACACTCACTACCGACAGCAAGCTCTATGACCAGAATGAGATACTGACCATTGATGACTATGTCAAATTTATCGTCAACAGCTTCCAGTACAAGTTCCCAGATACGGAACTTTCTAAAAAACTCGGCATCTCAAGAAAAAGCTTATGGGAAAAAAGGAAAAAGTATGGGCTCTTCAAAAACAAATAACCGCTCACTCTATATCGATACCGAGGCGCTTACCTTAAAAGAACGCCTTTTGAACAAAGCCCAAAAAGCTACGTTGTCACTGGGACGACTTCAGCAGTCGGCTCATGTGTCTAGCCACATAAAAAAAGGAGTGCACTATGGCAAATAACCGCTCACTCTATATCGATACCGAGGCGCTCTCTTCGCTTGCGCTTGTGCAGGCGGGGCTGATCTCGCCGGTAGATAAGCTGATGAATGCCCAGGAGGCCAAAGAGGTAGATGAGACACAGATGTACAAGGGGATCCCTTTCCCTTTCTCCTTTGTGTTGGCCCCCAAAGGGAAAAAGAATGATGCCGTGCTTCAGGATACAAAGAAGGGTGAAGTGTTGGATCTCATCAATGAGGGGAAAAAGGTGGGAGAGCTGGTCGTGGATGAGACATTTCCCATCGATCCTGATAAAAGACTCATCAAGATCTTCGGTACTGCCGATCCCCACCATCCCGGCGTCAAACATACACGATCAAGACTGGGAGAGATTGCTGTAAGCGGAGAGTATACCGTCACCTACCCGCTGATTGAAGACACACTGAAACGCGTGGAAAGTATGATCACCAGGACCGGCGCCAAACGCATCAGCTCCATGATGCTCGCGGCAAACCCTTTGAACCGTGCACATGAGCGTATGATACGTCAGGCGATCAGTGAAAATGACCTGCTCATCATCTTTTTGCGTAAACCCTTCAACATGGAAGGCCTCAGATATGATATCCGATACAATGCGCTCTCAACCTTTATCGAAAACTTCATGCCGCGCAACAAAGTACTGATCCTGCCGTTTGAAAACACCTATATTTTTGCCGGTTACAATGAGCTCATCCTCGATGCGCTTTTGGCAAAGAACTACGGCTGCCACCAGCTGGTGATCGGGAAGAACCACGGAGGACTCGGGCTCTACTATGACAAGAACCGCCTCAGTTCGATCTTTGATACCTGTAGAAATATCGATATAGAGATCAAAACGATCGATGAGTATGTCTACTGCGATATCTGCAAAACGCTGGTAAGTACCTCGACTTGCCCGCATGGCCAGCACCACCATGTACACTATCACTCTGAGTCTATTATGAAGCTGATACAGGCAGGCCTTGTACCGCCGCCAATACTGGTACGCAAAGAGGTTTCGGCAAATATCCTTGCCTCGCTCTTCCCCGACCGTTTTGACAACCTTCAGGAGCTGCACTACTCACTGATGCCGGGTTCGGGGCTCCTGGAGCAGCAGAACGAAGAGCAGTTCTACCTCAAGCTTATCAAGCTCTACCAGACCTCGTCACTGACCTGAGTTCTCATCCAATCCAAAGAATCAATACAATTTTCAAATAAGCAGTCTACAAAAGGATAACCGAAGATCGGTTATCCTTTTTTCTCCCCAGAAACAGGACTTTATGTGCTTCCGTTTGAGATAACAAAGTCTATTTATAAAAATTTAATACTCTTTATACATAAAATATACCAATATTATAAATTTATATAAACTTGATAGCGTCAAAAATTTTCTGTAAATTCTTCCTCGGCTTCTTTAAATTGTACCAAATTATCCCACGAAACATACTTGCGATCCAGCCACTTGGCATTGGTATCCACAGCCAAAGGCACCAACAGGC
>Ga0265294_10004118_pt1 | contig 18288 bp, 16 predicted proteins | sample MunlanPumphouse3_FD_192504 | JGI IMG/M metagenome (GOLD analysis project Ga0265294, IMG submission 192504) | Groundwater microbial communities from a municipal landfill in Southern Ontario, Canada - Pumphouse #3 | ecosystem: Environmental > Aquatic > Deep subsurface > Groundwater | place...
AGCAGACTATGAACGAACCATTCAGGTGGCCTTCCGTGAAGTGGCCGACGCACTGGCCGAACGTCGCTGGCTCACCGAGCAGATCGTTGCTCAGCAGGCGACCCTGGCAGCCCAAACAGAACGTGCACATTTGGCCGGATTACGTTATCAGAGCGGTGCGGCGCCGTACCTTGAGGTGCTTGACGCCGAACGCGACCGGTTTGCCGCCGAGCAGGCGCTGGTTCAGGTACGACGGGCGCTGCTCTCCAGCAGCGTGAACCTCTATGCTGCACTGGGCGGTGGCGCTGCGCTAATTCCGATTTCAAACCAAAGATGAAATCAAGGCGGCGAGGAGTGAGGCGACGAAGATAGCGCTTTGATCTGAAATTGGAATAACTCAAAGGCGTTGCGTGCGCCATGAGGCAATGGAGATAGTACCATGACCAACGAACCTAAACCGGAAGCTGCCGCCGAATCTAAACCGGAAACAACAGCCGAGCCTGAAAAGACCATCACCAGGCAACAGAAGAAATGGTTGATCACCATCATAGTTGTATTGATTCTCGCCGGTCTGGGTATAGCCGCCTGGCTGCTTTTTGGCAAGGATGACAAAAACAAAGGTCTTGTCAGCGGCAATGGCCGCATTGAGGCCGTCGAAATCGATGTTGCCGCCAAGACAGCCGGTCGAGTGAAGGATATTCTGGTACGTGAAGGGGAATTAGTCAACGCCGGACAGGTAGTAGCGTTGATGGATACTGAAGTCCTTGAAGCCCAGCGTCGGCAAGCCGAAGCGCAGCTGAAACAGGCGCAGAGCTCGGTTGAGACGACGCGTAGCCAATTGGTACAGCGCGGAAGCGAAAAAGAGGCTGTATTGGCGCTGGTCAGACAGCGCGAGGCTGAACTGGGTGTTGCCCGGAAACGCGCCGTTCGCTCATTAACCCTCGCTTCCGAAGCAGCGACGTCGCAGCAGGAGGCTGATGACGATAGTGCGAGGGTACAGAGCGCCGTAGCCTCTGTCAGCGCGGCTCGTGCCCAGCTCGCCGCCGCCGGCGCTGCCATCGTGACGGCGAGCGCCGAGATTGCCGGCGCGCAGTCAGCCGTCGAAGCTGCGCGGGCAACCGTCGAACGCATCCAGGCCGATATAAAGGATAGTGCCCTCAAGTCTCCCCGTGAAGGACGAATACAATACCGAGTGGCCCAACCCGGTGAAGTGGTCGGCGCTGGAGGCCGGGTGCTGAGTATGGTTGACCTGAGCGATGTCTATATGACATTTTTCCTGCCAACGACCGCTGTGGGACAGGTCGCACTCGGCACTGAGATACGGCTGGTACTCGACGCGGCGCCCAAGTATGTGATTCCGGCGAAGATCTCCTTTGTTTCCGATGTGGCCCAATTCACCCCAAAAACCGTGGAGACATCAAGTGAACGACTGAAGTTAATGTTCCGTGTTCGGGCACAGATTCCCGTGGAGCTGCTTAAAAAACACATCGCCCAGGTCAAGACCGGACTGCCCGGCATAGCCTATGTCCGGTTGGATTCTGCCATGCAGTGGCCAGCCCATCTGATGGTAAAGCTGCCGCAATGAATCACAACGACCCGACAGCCGTCCTTGCGCCACCCGTGGTGCGGATGCATGAGGTCAGCCTGCGCTACGCTAAAACCCTGGCGCTGGATACGATCAACCTCGAGCTTCCGTCCAGCTGCATGGTTGGTGTCATTGGCCCCGACGGTGTGGGCAAGTCCAGCCTGTTCTCCCTGATTGCAGGCGCCCGTGCCATCCAGAGCGGACAGATCGAGGTTATGGGCGGCAGCATGGCAGATAAGCGCCACCGTAGCGCGGTTTGCCCTCGTGTGGCCTACATGCCCCAGGGACTCGGCAGAAATCTCTACCCAACATTGTCGGTTTTCGAAAATATCGATTTCTTTGCCCGTCTGTTCGGACAAGGCCGCCAGGAGCGTGAACGCCGCATCGACGAATTGCTGCGCGCCACCAGCCTGGCCCCCTTTTCCGACCGACCCGCCGGTAAGCTCTCCGGGGGTATGAAGCAGAAGCTCGGCCTGTGCTGCGCGCTGATCCATGACCCAGACCTGTTGATTCTGGACGAACCGACCACCGGCGTCGATCCGTTGTCGCGCCGACAGTTCTGGGAGCTCATCGACCACATCCGCGCTGATCGAGCCGGGATGAGTGTGCTGATTGCCACCGCCTACATGGAAGAGGCCGCGCGCTTTGACTGGCTGGTGGCCATGAACGCCGGACATGTGCTTGCCACCGGCGCTCCGCAGGAGCTCCTGAGCCAAACCAACACCAAGTCTCTGGAGGAGGCGTTTATTGCCCTGCTGCCGCAGGCCCAGCGTGACGGCTACCAACCGGTGATCATTCCACCCCGTGAGACAGATGGCGCTGGAGAGCCAGCCATTGAGGCCCATGATCTAACGATGCGCTTTGGTGATTTTGTTGCCGTCGATCACGTGAGTTTCAGCATCGGGCGGGGCGAAATCTTCGGTTTCCTGGGGTCAAACGGCTGCGGCAAGACTACCACCATGAAGATGCTGACCGGCCTGTTGCCGGCCAGTGAAGGTGAGGCTTCGTTGTTTGGTCGTCCGGTGGATCCGAATGATCTCGATACCCGTCGCCGTGTCGGCTATATGACCCAGTCATTTTCACTCTACAGCGAATTGACGGTTCGGCAGAATCTGGCGCTGCATGCCCGCCTGTTCAGGATGCCGGAAGAGCGTATCACGTCCCGCGTGCAGGAGATGGCGCAGCGTTTCGGCCTGAAAGAGGTCATGGACAGTCTGCCAGATGCCCTGCCTTTGGGGCAACGCCAGCGCCTCTCCTTGGCGGTGGCAATAATCCACGGTCCGGAGATGCTGATCCTTGACGAGCCGACCTCGGGGGTAGACCCGGTGGCGCGCGATGCCTTCTGGCAGATCATGATCGATCTGGCGCGCCGGGAGAAGGTCACCATCTTCATATCAACCCACTTCATGAACGAGGCGGAGCGCTGTGACCGGATCTCGCTGATGCACGCCGGCCGGGTGCTGGTCAGTGACTCGCCGACCGCGCTAATCGCAGCTCGCGGGGCAAACACGCTGGAGGAAGCGTTTATCGGCTATCTTGAAGAAGCATCTGCCGAAGATGGCCGAGCTACGACTGCGGAGGGGGCCTCCCATTCAGCCCCGATCCGCGAACGAACCTCGGGCACAGATGCAAAGACTACCTTCTTCAGCCTGCGCCGCCTGTTCAGCTATACCAGGCGCGAGACCTTGGAGCTGCGCCGCGACCCGATGCGCCTGGCTCTAGCCATGCTGGGGAGCGTGATCCTGATGTTCGTCATGGGGTATGGCATCACCTTGGACGTGGAGAATCTCTCTTTTGCAGTCCTTGATCGGGATCAGACCACCATCAGCCGTGACTATGCGTACAACCTCTCCGGTTCGCGTTATTTCAGCGTACGTCAGCCCATCAACGACTACGACGAACTTGACCGGCGTATGCGTGCCGGCGAAATCAGCCTGGCGATCGAGATCCCGCCCGGTTTTGCCCGTGATATGCGGCGTGGCGCACCGGTTGCCGTCGGGGCCTGGATCGATGGCGCCATGCCCACACGCGCCGAAACGGTGCGCGGCTATGTGCAGGGGATGCATGCCCATTGGCTGGCGACCCTGGCACGGCAGACTCTCGGCAGCGCCGCAACAACAGGAGCGGCAACCATCGAGACACGCTTTCGCTATAACCCGGATGTCAAGAGCCTGCCGGCCATGGTACCGGCAATGATCCCGATACTCTTAATGCTGATCCCTGCCATGTTGACCGCGCTGTCGGTGGTACGGGAAAAAGAGCTTGGCTCTATCGTAAACCTTTATGTCACCCCGGTTACCAGGCTGGAGTTTCTGCTCGGCAAGCAGATTCCCTACGTCGTACTGGCGATGCTCAATTTCCTGCTGCTTACCGCGCTGGCGATCTTCCTGTTCGGAGTACCGGTCAAGGGCAGCTTCATGACCCTGGCAATCGCAGCATTGCTGTACGTGATTGCGGCTACCTCCTTCGGGCTGGTGATTTCGACCTTCACGCGCAGCCAGAGCGCTGCCCTGTTCGGTACTGCGATACTGACCATACTGCCGGCTGTTCAGTTCTCCGGCATGATTGATCCGGTCTCTTCGCTGGAGGGCGTCGGCGCTTTGATAGGGAAGATCTATCCGACCACCCATTTCCTGGCCATTGCCCGCGGCGCCTTTTCCAAAGGACTCGGTTTCGGCGATCTCCATGCCTCTTTTATCCCCCTGCTGATTGCCGTGCCTGTTTTGATTGGCTTGGGGGCAAGCTTGCTCAAGAAACAGGACCACTGACCATGCGCGCCGCCAACATCCTGCATCTCGGCATCAAGGAACTGCGCAGCCTGCTGCACGACCCAATGATGATCGTGCTGATTGTCTACGTTTTCACGTTCGCAGTCTATGCGGCTACAACCGCCATGCCGGAAACCCTGCACAAAGCGCCGATCGCCATTGTTGACGAAGATCGTTCACAACTCTCCACTCGCATCGCCGATGCCTTCTTCCCGCCGCTCTTCATGACGCCGGTAATGATCACACAAAACGAAATGGATACCCGCATGGACGCTGGTCTCGACACCTTCGCCATCAACATCCCGCCCAGCTTCCAGCGAGATGTACTCGCCGGACGCAGTCCCACCATACAGCTCAACGTTGACGCCACCCGGATGAGCCAAGCCTTTACCGGCAGCGGTTATATTCAGAACATTATCAGCAGTGAGGTTAGCGCCTTCCTACAGGGGTATCGTTCAAACACAACACCAGCAGTTGATCTTGACCTGCGGGTTCGCTTCAATCCACAGTTGAACAAATCCTGGTTCAGTGCCGTAATGGAACTCATAAACAACATTACCATACTCTCCATTGTACTCACCGGCGCCGCGTTGATCCGCGAAAGGGAACATGGCACGGTGGAGCATCTGCTGGTAATGCCTGTAACCCCTTTCGAAATAATGACCAGCAAGGTATGGGCCATGGCGCTGGTAGTACTGGCTGCCACAGCCTGCTCACTGCTCTTCGTCGTCCAGTGGCTGCTCAAAGTCCCCATCGAAGGCTCCATAGCCCTGTTCCTGGTCGGAACTGCGCTGCACCTGTTTGCCACAACCTCATTAGGTATATTCCTTGGTACCATAGCTCGCTCAATGCCGCAGCTTGGTCTGCTGCTGATGCTGGTACTGCTGCCGCTACAGATACTCTCCGGCAGTACAACGCCCAGGGAGAGCATGCCGGAGTTTATTCAATACGTGATGATGGCGGCGCCTAACACCCATTTTGTCATGCTTGCTCAGGCCATCCTGTATCGAGGAGCAGGGCTTTCCGTTGTCTGGCCACAGTTCATCTTCCTCGCACTGATCGGCGCGGCCTTATTTGCCCTGTCTCTGGCACGCTTCCGCAAAACCATCGGAACCATGGTATGATTGCGATTCAGCTACAGATGCCAGATAATGGACTTGGAATATCAGTTTAGGCACTCGGCAAAGAATAAATGTTCCATATAACGTTCAGATTTGGGTCGGAGTTTGCCGTGCCGATTGAGCAAAACCGCAGGCGTAGCAATGCTACGTTGAGGATTTTGCGATTGAGGCGCGGCGAAATACGGCCCAAAGATGAAATGTAAGATGGAATGTTTATTCTTTGCCGAGTGCCTTATTCCAAGTCCCTGACCCGGACGAGCCAAGGCGCAGTGATGGTTAACCAATTGTTGAAGAGAGGAGAACAGTCATGATTGATGAGGAGATTGATTTCAGCATAGAGCGGCTCGGCGACTGCTGTTTCCCGTCCCCAATGAAGGGGGTACGATTCATTGGGGACAGGGGGCGCCTCCTTTACCATTCCCGTTACGAAGAGATTCAGCCATTAATCAACGCGAGCAAAGATCTGCCAGCCTTTGAGCTGGCCGGCCCGCGCGAACGGATATTTTTCAACCCTGTAGACATCAGCTGCGGCATAGTCACCTGCGGCGGCCTATGCCCAGGGATCAATGACGTGATCCGCGCCGTGACCCTGAGTCTCTACCACCATTACGGGGTGCGGCGGATCTACGGTTTCCGCTATGGTTACGAGGGGTTGGTGAAGCGCCTTGGCAACACCCCTCTCGTCCTCACCCCCGATGTGGTGAATCAGATTGGCGAGCTGGGTGGGACGATCCTCGCCTCCTCTCGTGGTCCACAGGAACCGGCGGAAATGGTTGATTACCTGGAGGAACTGGGGGTCACTATCCTCTTCGCCATCGGTGGCGACGGCACCTTGAAGGGGGCCGGGAAGATCGCCGGGGAGGCGGCCAGGCGGGGAAGGCACATCAGCGTCATCGGCATCCCTAAAACCATCGACAACGACATTTCCTTCATTCAGACGACTTTTGGCTTTGAAACTGCTGTTGCCGAGGCTCACCGGGCCATCTATGCCGCCCACACAGAGGCGACCGGGGCACGCAACGGTGTCGGCCTGGTGAAGCTGATGGGCCGCGACTCGGGGTTCATCGCCGCCCATTCAACACTGATCAACAGCCAGGTGAACTTTTGCCTGGCGCCTGAAGTACCCTTTACTCTGGAGGGGTTACTGCGGAACCTGAATGAGCGCCTTACGCAGCGAGGTCATGCGGTAATAGCCGTGGCCGAAGGAGCGGGTCAAGAGCTGCTGGCAACTACAATGGAGCGCGACGCCTCAGGCAACTTCAAGCTCGGCGATATCGGCACTTACCTGCGGGAAGCCATCAAGGAGCACTTTGCCAACACCGGCATGGAGATCAACCTCAAGTACATCGACCCGAGCTACATCATACGCAGCCAGCCGGCCAACCCACACGATTCGGCCTTTTGCCTGCTCCTTGGACACAACGCCGTTCATGCCGGCATGAGCGGACGGACCAACATGATGGTGGGGTTCTGGAACCATCAGTTCACCCATGTCCCTATCAACCTTGCTACCCGGCAAAGGAAAAAGATCGACCCGGAAGGCTGGCTTTGGAGCAGCATACTGGCATCCACCGGCCAGCCGCGTGAGCTGATTTAGGATGGTAGAACAAAATCACCGCGAGGCTTGACCTTTGGTAATCATGGGTAGTATTATACGACCTTGTCGCCTTAAAAATGATGAAAATGGTTAGCTCAATCCCAAACCAACCAAAGAACACCTCTTCTCAAATGACACAACGAGCTTCTCTGATTTCTTCCGGGTGTATCTGGCTTACTGTTGTCGCAGGGGTCATTCTGTCGATAATATCGGTAGTGAATGTCTGTTCGGCTTGCAGTGAAATAGCTGCGTTCTCTGTTTTTGGCATGGATTTCGGTTGGTTCGGGGTTGCTTATTTTGTTGTGCTTGCGCTTTTTGTGGCCCTGCGGCATCGATTTGTCTGGGCTGACCGGCTGGTGATAATTCTTCTGTTTGCCGCTGCTGGAGCAGAATCCAGGTTTATATGGCTGCAAAAATATGACATCGGTCATTGGTGTCCGATCTGTCTTGGTATTGCGGCAGCTGTCTGTTTCGGTTGTTGTGCTAAGCTTTATGAAACATTTGGAACCAAAGGAGTCTGTATGAAATTTCGTGCCAGATTATTACTGATTGTCTTTGTAATAGCTGCTATCGGATTGGCGGTGGCGTTTTTTGGGGTAAAAAAAGAGTCCGAGGCGGCTGGGGTGGATCTGTTCCTCGGTAGGACTAAAAGCTCCACCATTGTCTATTTTATCAGCGATTGGTTCTGTCCTGGTTGTCGGAATATCGAGCCAGGCATAGAGAATATGTTTCCGGATATTGCCCGTTTGGCAAAGGTTGGTTTTGTAGATTTTCCGATCCATAAAGAGACTCTGAATTTTACCCCATACAATCTCCTGTTCCTCTCTTACGAGAAGGAGAAATATTTACCATTGCGTAAGGCCCTGGGTGGACTTGCCTTGAAGACAAAGACTCCCACTCGGGAAGAGGTTCAGGCGGTTGTCGCACCGCTTGGTGTGAAGCTTCGTCAGCTTGATTATGCTGAAGTCTTGTACGGGCTACAGTCTAATCTAACAGTCTATCGTGGTTTTAATATCAATTCCACACCGTCGGTTGTGGTGACTAACACCAAGACGAAAAAAACCAAGATCCTGGTGGGAGACAAGCAAATCACCGAACATGCTGTCAAGGCGGCTATAGCTGAAGTGGGAAAGTAGTAGACTTCAACCGCACTGTGCCTGAAGATCCCCCGAAAAAACATCCTTGTGCTGACTGTAGCTATTGTCAGTGGTGCTCCGATGATCGCTGTAGTCTCTGTCTGAACCGGAAGACTTGCTGTCGTCGCAAACTCTCCATTGCCGAGCAGATTGCACTCTATGAAAGCCTCAATCGTCCCTAAATTGACGCCATTTTATCTTCCCTGTCGCTATATTTCACCTCAGGAAAATATGGGTGCTGGATGTCTGAAAAGATTTTAGCATTAAAAGTCGATGTCGATACCTACGCCGGGACACGCGATGGTGTACCGACCCTGCTGGAGGATATGGCGCATTTCGGCGTCCATGCCACCTTCTATTTTTCCATGGGGCCGGACAACTCGGGCAAGGCTATCCGTCGCATATTTACACGCAAGGGCTTTCTGCAAAAGATGCTGCGCACCAAGGCGCCTGCTGCCTATGGCATCAAAACCATGCTGTACGGCACGTTGCTGCCGTCGCCGATGATTGCCGCTTCCTTTCCGGATATCTTGCGTGAGACAGAACGGCAGGGGCACGAAGTTGGTATCCACTGTTGGGACCATGTCAAGTGGCATGATTATCTACCATTGTTTCCCAAGCATCTGACCGCTATGGAATTGGGGCGCGCCAGCTCCCTGTTCGAGGAGATCTGTGGGCGCCGGGCGGTTACCACCGCAGCGCCGGGTTGGACGGTCTCGCCCAATTCCCTGGAGGTGCAGGATGCCATGGGATTGGCCTATTGCAGTGACAGCCGCGGCACTCATCCCTTCTATCCGGTCATGGACGGTCGTAGGTTCAGAACAGTGCAGATTCCTACCACGCTGCCTACTGCCGATGAACTTCTGGGCGAGAACGGCATTACCCCCGAAAATATTCATAACTTCTACAGTGATAACCTTAGGGACGGACTCAACGTGCTGACCATTCACGCAGAACTGGAAGGCGGCGCCATCCGAGGGTCCTTTGTTCGGCTGCTGGAACGTCTTGCAATTGATGGCGTGCAATGTATTTCTCTGGCAGAGGCCGTCTGCCGGATGAATGAAACGCCGGCTTGCCGCCTCTTCATGGGCGAAATTCCCGGGCGGGTCGGCAAGGTGGCAATCCAGGGGAAAGTAGTATCATGATCAACCGTTATTTCCATGTCAACCGGCGTGACATGGTCTACCTCAAGTTCATCCTGGAGGCCTACGAGGGGATGAATGTCATGAGCACGGTGGATAATGCGACCGGCATCATCCTCATAGCCATCATGCCTGGCTTCGAGGATGACATGGACGCATTGCTGGCCGAGTTGGGCACAAAGGTGACCATGGAACCGGTAAAGTGGGAAGATCTGCTTGACAAACACAAGGGCGCTTATTACCTTTAAACTTATTAGCACTCATATATGACGAGTGCTAATTTTTTGGGATCTTGCCATGGACATGGAACTCTCTGCTCGCAGCAGACAGATACTCGAAGCAATTGTTGAAGACTATATCGCTACGGCCGAACCGGTCGCCAGCAGTGCAGTTGCACGTCGTCACGCAATGACGTTCTCGTCCGCCACAGTTCGTAACGTGATGGCCAACCTTGAGGAGATGGGTCTCCTGATATCTCCGCACACCTCAGCCGGCAGGATACCGACCGAAAAGGCGTATCGCTTCTACGTCGACTCACTCGTGGCGCTCCGTCAGGTTACCCGCGACGAAAAGAAACAGATTATCCAGCGTTGCCGCCAATCCGGTGGTGGTCTGTCTGACATCTTGAAAGAAACCAGCCGAGCCCTCTCCTCACTGTCAAATTACATGGGTATCGTGGTGGCGCCCAGCTTCATTTCCGACATTTTTCGCCACATCGAATTCCTTCGTATCAGTGCCCACAAAGTCCTCGCTATTCTGGTATCCACAAACGGTACGGTACAAAACAGGCTGGTGGAAACCGAGGATGACATTTCCCAGGATGATCTGGTCAAAATGGGCAACTATCTGAATGAATTGATGCAGGGTCTTACAATCTCGCAGGCTCGCGAACGCATCCTGACCGAGATGCAAAATGAAAAGGTTCAGTATGACCGCCTCATGTCCCGGGCTCTGGCTATCAGCCAGCAGGCTGTAAGCATGGAGCGAGATGAAATCTTTGTCGAGGGGCAGGCCCGCATCCTTGATCAGCCCGAATTCAGCAATGGGCGCCGTATGCGGGATATTTACCGTGCATTTGAACAAAAAGGGCTAATGCTGCAATTACTGGGTGGCTGCATGAAAGCCGAAGGCGTTCAGATATATATCGGCTCCGAAACTCCTGTCAGCAAATCAGCCGGTGTCAGCCTGATCACATCGCGCTTCATCACCAGCAACAACACCATTGGCCTGCTGGGTGTCATCGGCCCTACCCGTATGGGTTACTCCAGTGTTATTCCCATCGTTGACTACACCGCCAGGCTCGTGAGTCGGCTCTTAAACGATGTGTAATACGCTGTATTTCATACATAAAGGACTACCGCAACCATGAAAAAACACGATACTGTGAAAAACGTTCCTGGCGATCCCGCACCGGAACAGGAAACGTGTGAAACTGCTGAACCTACGGAGCCAACCACCCTGGAGGAGCAGATCAGCCTTTTAAAAGAGCATCTGGCTGCAAAAGAGGTGGAGTCACGTGAAAATTGGGACCGCTTCGTTCGCGAACGGGCTGATCTGGAGAATTATCGCAAACGGACCAACCGCGAGAAAGAGGAATTGCTCAACTACGGCACAAAATCGCTGATTGAGGAGATTTTGCCGGTGGTTGACAGCCTTGAACGAGCATTGGTCCATGCCAACGAAGATGATATATCGGCCGTAGTGGAGGGCATACGCATGACCCATTGCATATTGCTATCGGCCCTGAAAAAGTTTGGCGTCACCCCTGTGGAGTCTGCCGGCGCTACTTTTAATCCGGAGTTTCATCAGGCCATGACGCAAGTACCAACTGATCAGACTCCCCCAAATACCGTCGTGGAGGAGTTTCAGAAGGGATACATGCTGAAGGACAGGCTACTGCGGCCGACAATGGTATCCGTCTCCACGGCGCCGAAATAGACCTGCTCCAGGTTCAAATGCCATGTTTAAAACATTGGACATGGAATCTGGAATTTATTTTATTTGCACCCTTGTATTTTCCAGACATGGTGACTACCTTTAATACAGAATGACCTGAAAAGGAGGAATATCAATCATGAGTAAAGTAATCGGAATCGACTTGGGAACCACCAATTCCTGTGTCGCAATCATGGAGGGCGGCGAGCCGGTTGTTATCGCCAACTCCGAGGGCGGTCGCACAACTCCCTCAATGGTGGCTTTTTCGGATAGCGGTGAGCGCTTGGTGGGTCAACAGGCAAAACGGCAGGCAGTCACTAACCCGGAGAACACTCTCTACTCCATCAAACGTCTGATCGGTCGCAAGTTCGATACGGATGCAGTCAAAAAAGATATAGCCATCTCTCCCTTCAGAATTGTCAAGGCCGATAATGGCGACGCATGGGTAGAGGCACGCGACAAACGCTACTCCCCCCCGGAAATATCGGCCATTGTTCTGCAGAAGATGAAAAAGACCGCCGAGGATTACCTGGGCGAAACTGTAAGCGACGCAGTAATTACCGTGCCGGCCTATTTTGACGACTCCCAGCGCCAAGCAACCAAGGATGCCGGCAAGATCGCCGGTTTGAACGTATTGCGCATCATAAACGAGCCGACCGCAGCGGCCTTGGCATATGGCCTGGACAAGAAAAAAGAAGAAAAAGTAGCTGTCTTTGACCTTGGCGGTGGTACCTTTGACATCTCCATCCTGGAGTTGGGCGATGGCGTTTTCGAGGTCAAGTCTACCAATGGTGACACATTCCTAGGCGGAGAGGACTTCGATCAGCTGGTAATCGATTGGATCGCTGACGAATTCAAAAAAGATCAGGGCATTGACCTGCGCGGGGACAAGATGGCCCTGCAGCGTCTTAAAGAGGCAGCAGAGAAGGCCAAGTGCGAGTTGTCGACCTCCGTGGAGACAGACATCAACCTCCCCTTTATCACCGCTGATGCCAGCGGCCCCAAACACTTGACCATGAAACTCTCCCGCGCCAAGTTGGAATCAATCTGCGCCGGGTTGCTGTCCAAGCTGGACGGCCCTTGCCGCACCGCTCTCAAGGATGCAGGCCTGACTGCCGCCGACATCGACGAGGTCATCCTGGTGGGTGGCATGACACGTATGCCGGCTGTTCAGAAACGGGTTGAGGACATCTTTGGCAAGGCGCCCAACAAAGGCGTTAACCCGGATGAAGTTGTGGCCATTGGCGCATCCATCCAGGGCGGTGTTCTCAAGGGTGACGTCAAGGACGTACTGCTGCTGGACGTGACCCCGCTTTCACTGGGAATTGAAACCTTGGGCGGCGTACTGACCAGGCTGATCGATAAGAACACTACCATCCCCTGCCGTAAAAGCCAGGTATTCTCTACCGCTGCCGACAACCAACCGGCTGTCTCGATTCATGTCTTGCAGGGCGAGCGCGAAATGGCCAGGGACAATAAGACCCTGGGCAACTTCGAACTGACCGGCATACCTGCGGCGCCCCGCGGTGTTCCCCAGGTCGAGGTCACCTTCGACATTGATGCCAACGGTATCGTGCATGTCTCGGCCAAGGATTTGGGTACCGGTAAGGAACAGTCCATTCGCATCACTGCATCTTCCGGCCTCTCCAAGGAGGAAATAGACAAAATGGTGCGCGACGCTGAAGCCCATGCCGATGAAGACAAGAAGAAGCGTGAAGCCATTGAGGCACGCAATCACGCCGACAGCATGGTTTACAGCACCGAGAAATCGCTCCGGGAATTCGGCGACAAGATCGATGCCGTGGAAAAAGGAAACATCGAGAACAAAGTTTCCGAATTGAAGAAAATCATGGAAGGCGAGGATGCAGAGGCCATCAAGAAGGCCACCGATGAACTGGCACAGGCAGCCCACAAACTGGCCGAGGCCATGTATGCCCAGAATAAACCGGATGAAGAGGGCAAAGCGACTGGTGATAGTGAGCATGCCGGCGCATCCAAACCAAAGGATGACAAGGTCGTTGATGCGGATTTTGAAGAGGTCAAGGAAGACAAGAAATAGTCAGCGCCCTTGCTAGGTGTGACACAGTAGGGGCGGGCTTAAAACCCGCCCCTACACGCATTTTTAGTAAGTTACAATTTTCGTGAACGTACCTATTCCGTTTATCGGGTTGAGGTAAAAAGGACATCACTTTGGCTAACGGCGAAAAACGCGATTATTACGAAATTCTCGATGTCCATCGGAATGCCTCCGAGGCTGAAATCAAGAAAGCCTTCCGCAAACAGGCCATACAGTACCATCCCGACAAGAATCCGGGTGACAAGACAGCCGAGGACAAATTCAAGGAACTCACCGAGGCATACGAAGTACTCTCCGATGCGCAGAAGCGTGCCCAATACGATCAATTCGGTCACGCCGGCCTGTCCGGTGGTGGTTTTTCAAGTGGTGGATTCGGCGCTGGCACACCCTTTGGCGACATTTTCGGAGATATTTTCGGCGACATCTTCGGTGGTGGCGCTGGAGGCAGTCGTGGCCGCACCCAGGGCAGACGGGGAGACGATCTGCTCTACAACCTGGAGATCAGCTTCGAAGAGGCCGCTTTTGGCGTTGAGAAGAAGATTGCCGTTCCCTTTGCCAAGCGCTGCGGAACCTGCAACGGTTCAGGCTCCAAACCTGGCGCCGATCCCAAGGTTTGTCCAACCTGCCGCGGTGCAGGACAGGTACGCTATCAGCAAGGTTTTTTCAGCGTCAGCAAGACCTGCGGTCAATGCAACGGCGAAGGCAAGATCGTTGACAACCCCTGCCCTGACTGTCGTGGCAAGGGGAGTGTGAAGGACAACAAGACGCTCTCTGTCAAGGTGCCGGCAGGAGTTGAAACCGGTTCACGTCTGAAGATGACCGGAGAAGGGGGGCAGGGCAAGGGCGGCCCCAACGGCGACCTGTACGTGGCCATCAGCGTCAAGGATCATGCTATCTTTCAACGCGAAGACAACAATGTCATTTGCGAATTACCTATTAGCTTTATCCAGGCGTCACTGGGATGCGAGATTGAGATACCGACCCTGGACGGCAAGGTTGCCATGAAGATCTCCGAAGGGACTCAGTCAGGCAAAGTCTACCGTCTGCGTGGTAAGGGTATCCCCTCCCTGCAGGGCTACGGTCGTGGCGACCAAATGGTGATTATCAGAGTCGAGACTCCTTCAAATCTCAACAAAAAGCAGAAGGAACTGCTGGAGGAATTTGCCGCAATCAGCGGTGAAAATGTCCATCCGATGAAGAATAGCTTTCTTGACAAGGTAAAGCATTTTCTTAGTTGAAGTATGAATGGCTGGCCCGCGTTACAGATCGGCCTTTCATTTTTCTTTATGAACCTGCCGGTATTTTTTGGTATTTACCGATTAAAACCGGTATCAACATGGGGGCTAACGTGGACAAACAGCAACTTGTAGGAAAATTCACCGAGACCCTGCGACCCTTTGAGACCGACAATCTGATAACTGCAATACAAGCCCTGAGCCTGAAGGATATCTTCACCAATCCCGTTGTGCTGATTATCATTGCCGGTTTGCTTTTTTTGGGCGTGATCAAGAAGTCAAAACCGGTACTGTTGACACTGTTTGCCCTGATCGGGTTGATTGTCGTCTTGCGGTATGCCATGCCTGCGCCTGGCGAAGAGTTAGACATGAAATCACTGGTTCCATTTGCTTTTGGCGAACTATTGATCGGTTGCGTCATCATATATTTTGCAATGATAAAATCTGAGTAAATCTACAAAAAAGAGACTCCCGGAATGAAAATAGATAAACGCGACTGGTTGTTTGCCGGGCTACTTGTTGCAGTAATAGCGGTTTTTATCGCCATTTCCGGCAGAGAGAAAACCAAAACTGTGCCGTTTGACAACAATCACCGGATTGCCTATGAAGCCGCCTACAGGAATGCGCCAGGCCCTGAAGCTTCACTCGTCAAGCGTACTTTTTTCAAACCTGACAAAAAGGGCGCCGAGGTATATTGTGAGCCCTGCCACAAGGAAAAAGGGGTACCCTACCCCCCCAATCATCCTCCAAAAAACCGCTGTCTGTTCTGCCATAAACTGGTACAAAAATAAAATGAGGCCGTGGCCTTTTTTCCAATGTTATGGGATTTTTCCAACCCTATAGAAATGGCAAAATTATCATCTGCAATGCCTCGACGTAGCACTGCTACGTCGAGGCATTGCTCAATCAGAAACGACAAATCCGTCCCGAATCCGTGCGTAAAACTTGGTATATAAGTTTATTCTGACTCCCTTAGAGGAAGTAAAGTTCAGGCAGTATCTCAGTTGAAGGTCTCATCCTAACTTCACAGAGGTAAGTTTTAAACTATTTACTTAAACGCACTCCGTCATATATGGCAGTTATGTTAAACTTGGCAGGTTCCGCAGAACAGTTTCCCCCCATCCCCGCACGTTCCTTTCTAATTTATACTACATAATCAGCCTATTGCATTTGCAACATCAGCAGTTCTTAACCGGCACGTTCGTTGCTCACAACAACATTATTAGAACAGTGCACTGTCGTGTTTTATGCACATTTTTGCCTATCAGTAATTAAGCATTTGTAATAACAATAAGATACTCAAGGAGAAAATCTATGGCCACAATCGACGAACTATTTGATGCATTGATGAGGGATTGCAAGAAACCAACAGATCTCATAGGCAAGAACGGACTCCTGAAACAACTTTGCAACAAGTCTAGGGAGCGGGTGATTCCTGCTGAAATATCAAAATATATTGGCTCATCAGCGGAGAGGAGATGAAATACGATGAGATGTAGCATTCATAATCTCCAGAACTTTTTTAATGCAGTCAGTTCATAACGGTCAACGCACAACTCGAAACAAACAGGAGAAAAACAATGTCTGAGCAAAATGCAGTAGTAGGGGTTTTTAACACCCACACCGAGGCAGAAACGAGCATCAAAGAACTCAAATGGTCTGGGTTTGACATGAAATAAAAAATATATAACAAAAAATTATATGGAGGCGGTCAATGAAATTCAATGACATAACCAGAGGAGTTGGGCTTGAAGAAGTTGGGGTTACCAATGCGAACATTATTTATTGGACACCTCCAACCACGGTACTATACGAGCAGATCGTGAAACGCAATGAAGGTCTGCTTTCCCATATGGGCGCCATTGCAGTCAAGACCGGACACTATACGGGCCGTGCAGCCAATGATAAATTTATAGTTGATGAATCGATCTGTCATGGCAATGTTGCCTGGGGCAAGGTCAATCGTCCTTTTGATCCGGTGAAATTTGATACCTTGTACAAACGGATGTGTGCCTATATGCAAGGACGCGATCTGTTCGTTCAGGACTGTTTTGCCGGAGCCGACAAAGACCACCGCCTGCCGATCCGTGTTATTACAGAAAAGGCATGGCACTCGCTGTTTGCCCGCAACATGTTTGTCTCGGCAACAACCGATGAATTGGAAAGTCATATTCCTCAGTTCACTGTTATTGATATGCCAAATTTCCATGCCGTCCCGTCCATTGATGGAACCAACTCTGAAGCGTTCATCATTATCAACTTCGCCCGTAAAATGATCATTATCGGCGGTACCAGTTATGCCGGTGAAATCAAGAAGGCGATTTTCACTATTTTTAACTACCTCCTACCGGTAGAAAAGAACATTATGACCATGCACTGCTCGGCTAATGTGGGCAAAAATGGTGATACCGCCATATTCTTTGGTCTGTCCGGAACCGGCAAAACTACTCTTTCCGCCGATCCTGACCGTTCACTGATTGGAGATGATGAGCATGGCTGGGATGACAAAGGTGTCTTTAACTTTGAGGGTGGCTGCTACGCCAAGGTAATCAAGCTTTCCAAAGAAGCGGAACCGGAAATTTATGAGACGACCCGCCGATTCGGTACCGTTCTGGAAAACGTTGCGATTGACTCCCATACGCGTCGGGTTGATCTGGATGATGGCAGCTTTACAGAAAACACCCGCGCCTCCTATCCGCTGACGCACATTCCCAACATAATAAAGAGCGGCTGTGGCGGCCATCCTGTCAATATCATCATGCTTACATGCGATGCATTCGGCGTTCTGCCTCCTATTGCCCGCCTCACCCCGGAACAAGCCATGTATCACTTTCTATCAGGCTACACCGCAAAAGTGGCCGGTACCGAGGCGGGAGTAACCGAGCCTTCCGCAACCTTCTCTCCTTGTTTTGGTGGCCCGTTTATGGCGCTGAATCCAACCGTCTACGGTGAACTGCTAAGGGGCAAGATTGCCAAGTACAACGTTACCTGCTGGCTGGTGAATACCGGCTGGAGCGGAGGCGCCTACGGAGTCGGTTCCCGTATGAAAATTGCCTATTCGCGGGCATTGGTCAATGCAGCACTGGATGGAACTCTTAATGCCGGTACTTTTCAAAAAGACACATTCTTTGGCCTTGAAATTCCGAAAAATTGCGGCGGTGTGCCGACTGAAGTCCTCAACCCGCGTAATACATGGGCTGACAAGGGGCTATATGATGAAACCGCCGCTAAATTAGTCGAAATGTTCAAAGAAAATTTCAATAAATATACCTCGCTCGTATCAAAGGACGTTGCCACCGTTTTATAGCCTGTCATCAAAAAGGGGCTCATTGTAGAATATATCCTACAAAATAGTACGTAAGGAGCCTGGATATATGCTTTGAATGTGAAGAGTCTGGATCAACACACCTCGGCGACCATGGGAAGCGTGTTGGAACAAGCGGAATGAAAGTGCTTGTCAATGGCGGCATAAATCTATCGGTACTGGACGGCTGGTGGGCCGAGGCCTACACACCTGAGGTGGGGTGGGCGTTGGGCGATAGCCTTGAGCATGGCGATGACCCTGCCTGGGATGCTATCGAAGCGGAGGGACTATATACGCTTCTTGAGCAGAACGTGATCCCTGAGTTTTATGCCCGCAACAATCAGGGTATTCCTACGGCCTGGGTAGCACGGATGCGGGAAAGCATGGCACAGCTGACGCCGCAATTTTC
>Ga0265294_10004119_pt1 | contig 18286 bp, 16 predicted proteins | sample MunlanPumphouse3_FD_192504 | JGI IMG/M metagenome (GOLD analysis project Ga0265294, IMG submission 192504) | Groundwater microbial communities from a municipal landfill in Southern Ontario, Canada - Pumphouse #3 | ecosystem: Environmental > Aquatic > Deep subsurface > Groundwater | place...
TCCCAACGCTTTGAGCAGGCTTCTTCTTTCAATACTCATGGTGTCCGGCATAGTCAGTATCAATCGATACCCTTTAGCAGCGGCCACGAAGGCCAGGCCAATACCAGTATTGCCACTGGTGGGTTCGATGATCACGGTACCCTGCTTGATCAACCCCTTTTCTTCCCCATCTACTACCATTGCCAGACCAATCCTATCCTTGACACTTCCGGCCGGGTTAAAATACTCCAATTTAGCAATCACTGTTGCTTCCAGCCCATTGGCTTGTTCATAATTGCTCAATTCGAGCAGAGGGGTGTTCCCGATTAAATCCGTTAAATTCTTAGCAATCTTGGACATGTTATCGCCTCCAGCATTTAATTTCGTCAACCATTCCCTAGTATTTCTATATGTTTTGTTGGTTTGATTTTATACTCGCTTTATTTATTTGTCAAAGCTTTTTTTAGTTTTCGAATGCTATAGTTTATTGAGCAAATAGCTTCTACGAATCACAATTACTGTATCCTCTCCATACGAATGGGCATCTCTTCACGGGCTATCTGGGCAGCCAAACCCAGTCTGGCATTCCAGGCACCCCACTGGCAAAAATGCCGGACTGCCAGGAAAGATTCGGTTCGTAACTGACAACGTGATTACGGGGCTATCCGCACATAAAAAATACTCTTGACAAAGCTGAATAGCGGTATTAGTATTCTTATATAAATATTATAGTAAATTGATAGTATTACTTGGTTATTTATTGTTTATAGATTTTCATTATTTTTAGCAGGATAAGCAACCCCATTAACAATCAAAAGATGTGCGGAATATTGCTAGGCATTCAATAGAAGTCTCTGATTTCAATAATCAGGAAAGGAAGCAGGTCGAATGGCAAAAAAATATACACCTGAATCATGCTCGTACTGCTCTCGTAGTTGGAGCCGATCACCTGGGTACTATCCCTGTAAAATTAGCCAAAGAAGGAGTACAAATCATACATTGGAGAGGCAGGAATAATTCATTTAAGTCTAAAGCTATCCCTGCAGATATAGATATGGTAATTCTTTACTGGGATTACATAAACCACCCACTTATGCAGAACGTCAAAAAGCAGGCTAAAGCTCGTGGTATCCCGCTTATTTTTAATCGCTGCAAATCATATCGGGAATGTTTCCCCGGTATCCAGGTCCTTTAGCATATTATTCAGGTGCAGAACATCAAACAGGAGGTTTAACAATGGCGTACAGTATTGAGACCAGGGTAGTACATGGTAACAGGAATTATGATTCTTATACCGGAGCAATTAGTTTTCCCATATACCAGACTGCCACTTTCCGACACCCGGGGCCAGGCGAAAGCAGTGGCTATGACTATTCCCGTTCTGAAAATCCTACCCGGGAGGTGGTGGAAAAAACTCTGGCTAACCTGGAAAGCGGTACATCGGCTTACGCTTTTTCCAGCGGTATGGCTGCTATTGCAACGGTACTGGAATTATTTGCCCCCGGTGATCACCTGGTGGTTTCCGATGATCTCTATGGTGGCACCTATCGCCTGTTCCAGGAAGTATCGCGGAGGCACGGTTTGAGTTTTTCCTTTGTTGACAGCAGTGTTCTTAATAATGTATTGACCAGTATTCAAACTAACACACGTGCCTTTTTTATCGAAACACCTTCCAACCCTATGATGAAGATAAGTGATCTTCATGCCATTATTGCCGCTGCCCGCAATCACCGGATTAAAACAATTATTGACAATACTTTCCTTACTCCTTATTACCAGCGACCCTTGGAGTTGGGAGCTGATATTGTTGTTCACAGCGGTACCAAGTTCCTGGGCGGGCACAATGACACACTGGCCGGATTTGTGGTGGTGAATGATGAGAAAACTGGCGAAAGAATTAAATTCCTGCAAATGTCTATCGGCGCTACGCTGGCACCCCTGGATAGCTGGTTGATTATGCGGGGCCTGAAAACACTTTCGGTCAGGCTGGAAAGACAACAGCACAACGCCCGGCTGATTGCGGAATGGCTGCAGAGACATCAACAGGTGGAAAAGGTCTACTATGCGGGACTGCCTGATCATCCCGGCCACAACTTAATTCAGAAACAATCCTCAGGGTTTGGAGCGATGATATCCTTTTCAGTTAAGGATGCTACGCTGGTGGAAAGGATATTAAAATCTGTGCAACTAATTGCCTTTGCTGAGAGCCTGGGAGGGGTAGAGAGCCTGATAACCTATCCAATGACCCAGACTCATGCTGCTGTACCTAAAGAAATTAGGGATAGGCTGGGGGTAAACGAGAGACTGCTGCGGCTGTCGGTAGGGATTGAGGAAGTAGAAGACATTATCGCTGACCTGGAACAGGCCTTTAACAAGTAAGTCAACTCAAATCACAACGAACGGAGAGTCAAAGCCCGGTCGATGCCCGGTTGATAACACTAAAAACCCGCCTGGTTGCTTGAACAGCCAGGCTATTTCCTTAAAGGAGGTAGAAAAATGCAGTTTGGAACCAAATTGATTCATAACGGAAATGAGATAGATAAACATACTGGAGCATTGAGCATCCCCATATATCAGGCTTCTACTTATCACCAGCCCGATGTGGAGCTTCGCCAGGATTTTGAATACTCACGTTCTGCCAATCCCACTCGCCAGGCCCTGGAAAACACTATTGCCGTATTGGAGGGTGGAAAGCGGGGTTTTGCTTTTGCCTCAGGAATGGCAGCCACTTCATCGGTTCTGGCTACTTTTACAGCGGGAGATCACATCGTTATCTGCGAGGATGTATACGGCGGAACTTATCGTATTGTCAACACCCTGTTCAAAGCTTTTCATCTGGAAAGTAGTTTTGTTGATGCTGCTGATTTACCAGGCATAAACAGAGCTATCAGAAAAAATACCCGGGCTCTATTCCTGGAAACACCCTCCAACCCTTTACTGAAAATAACTGATTTACAGGCTGCTATTGCTATCGCCCGCGAGCACCGTTTACTGGTAATTGTTGACAATACTTTTATGACGCCTTACCTGCAGAGACCGCTGGAACTGGGAGCTGATATTGTTATTCACAGTGCCACCAAATTTATCGGCGGCCACAGTGACGTGGTAGGCGGCCTGGTAGCAGTCAATAACGAAGAACTGGGAAACAGAATTTATGCGGTGCAAAATGGTTTTGGTGCCATTCTTGGTCCACAGGACTGCTGGCTCTTACTACGCGGTTTAAAAACCTTGAAACTTAGGATGGATTTCCAGGGACAAAATGCTCTGCGTTTGGCCGAATGGCTGGCTCGACAAAAACCCGTACAACAGGTCTACTATCCTGGTTTGAAGGAACATCCCGGACGAGAAGTTCATTTTGCCCAGGCCGATGGAGCAGGGGCGGTATTATCGTTCAAGTTGCGCCAGCGTGATAACGCACTCAGGTTTATGAAAAATATTCGCCTGGCCGCTGTGGCCGTCAGTCTGGGAGGTGTAGAGACTATTGTATCCTACCCGGCAACGATGTCACACGCAGCAATGCCGGAGCAGGAACGTTTACGACTGGGTATAACCGATAATTTGCTACGTATATCGGTGGGCTTGGAGGAATGTGAGGATTTAATCAGTGACTTCGGGTTAGCTCTAGAATTGGATTGATTATTATACCCATGCAAACTTTGATAATATTTATAGCTCCGCTTTAATCGGCTATTCTTCCCCCTCCCAGTACCTCTTCTCCCCGGTATAATACCGCGGTCTGCCCCGGGGTAATTGCGAGGTATAGATCCTGTAACAGAGATGGGATTGAGTTGGTTATAGCGTACTAAATGTAAATTTACCAAATAATGAACAGCGACAAAATGAACCATCCCTCTAGTTGTTTAGGGAGTGGATGGGGGCGGGAATGCGTCCCCTTCGGGCTATAAAGTCAGAAGGGGAGAAGCGGTTTACGGCCAAAATTGGAGCCTGGCCCAGCAGGCCGCCGAACTGTACCAGCTCGCCTGCCTTTCTTCCCGGTGCAGGGATAATGCGTACCGCGGTGGTCTTGCGGTTGATCATGCCAATGGCCGCCTCGTCGGCAATAATGGCAGAAATGGTATCGGCCGAGGTGTCGCCGGGGATGGCTATCATATCCAGTCCTACCGAACAAACGCAGGTCATGGCCTCCAATTTTTCCAGGGTTAAGGCCCCCTCGGCAACAGCCCGGGCCATCCCTGCATCCTCGCTTACCGGGATAAAAGCGCCGGTAAGACCGCCTACATAAGAGGAAGCCATGGCACCTCCCTTTTTGATCGCATCATTCAAAAGAGCCAGGGCGGCAGTAGTACCCGGGGCTCCGACCCGCTCCAGGCCCATGGCCTCCAGGATATCGGCCACACTGTCGCCGATGACGGGAGTGGGGGCCAGGGACAAATCCACAATACCAAAGGGAACCCCGAGTCGTGCAGAAGCTACCCGGCCTACCAGTTCCCCGGTACGGGTAATCTTAAAAGCGGTATTCTTAATAAGATTGGCTAACTCTCCAAGGTTAATACCAGGATTGGCTTTGACCACATTGGCCACTACCCCGGGACCGCTAATACCAATGTTAATAGTGCATTCAGGTTCTCCTGATCCATGGTAAGCACCAGCCATAAAAGGATTGTCCTCTACCGAATTGCAGAAAACTACCAGTTTAGCGCAGCCCAGTCCGTCCTGATCCGCAGTCAATTCCGCCGATGACACGTTTACCCTCTTCCATAACTCCTCCCGCTCTCTAATTATTTTTACCACAGGTGGGACACGTACTTTGCCCCGTTTTAAGTAAAGATCAGGTCTGGCCCCGGTGTATTTTTTAAAAAATACTCCCTATCACTTTACAAGTAAAACATAAACGATCCGACTTAACAAACAAAAACCATCTTTAGCAGCTTGCACCGTTTTAAATTCTTATACTTTTATCGTACTGTGTCTACCATTAATCATTCCAGTTTTCTGGAAAATTTTCAAGCTGCCTTGGGAGAAAAAAAACTAATGGTTATCGGAAGAATATACCTCCTTAAACTGTGTGAATCCTAAAACAGAACTAAACACGTAATAGACGTTTTTCGGCAGCTCAAATCACAAGCTTAGAGCCAAAAACCCGGTTGATAACACCCGCTGAATGCTTAAACGCGCCAATTAACCTCTATTGGAGTTTAATCTTTGAGAATCGAGACGCTTAACTTGTTCAAGATCAAAAATTTTAAAGACTGCTTCTACAACGTCAGGATCATATAAAACACCGCTATGGTTTCTTATTTCCTCTAATGCTTTTACCCAACCCAGAGCCGGGCGATAGGGCCGATGAGCGGACATGGCTTCCAACACATCCGCTACTCCAAGTATTCTTGCTTCCAGCATGATCTCTTGTCCTATCAGTCCATGGGGATAGCCGGAACCGTCCACCCGTTCATGATGCTGTAAAACAAATTGCGCTACCGGCTCTTCAAAGGGTATGTTTTTTAAGATATCATAACCAGCCTGGCAATGGCCTCTCATTAATAGCATTTCAATATCAGTAAGTTTTCCTGGCTTGGTAAGTATTTCAGCAGGAACTGATATTTTGCCTAAATCATGTAGAATCGCAGCTACTCTAATACCATAAATCCTTTCCCGAGTAAGTCCCATTTCACCTGCTATGGCAACAGCAATCATAGATACTTGTTGTTGATGCCCGGATGTATATGGATCACGCTTTTCGGCTGCAATCGCTAATGCGCTTACAGTTCCATCCAGAATCATCCGCATATTGGCATAGCTATCTTTTAAGGCTTCTTCGTTACGCTTACGGATAATCATACCGGCCAGGGTATCAGATACAGCCATCAGGAATTCTTCCTCTTCCTGTTTTCGTACATGACCCTCTTTTACATATAGATTTATAACCCCCAGTATTTGGTTGGCAAATATTATAGGAACACAATAATGTCCATGTGGAGTTACACCTGCATAACGTATCTCGTGACGATCATCAAGCTTATTGCTAAACTGTATTTTCCTATAAAGTGCCGCCCTTCCACATAGACATCTTCCAAAGGGAACTCGCGCACATTGCTTCTTTAACGCATGGGGTAAATTATTCTGAATTACCATTTCGAGTATATTCGATTCCTTGGCAACCAAAAAAATAGCTCCCTGCGATTGAAGAGATAACCAGGGAATATTTAGAACCATATCAAGGGCTGCTCTAAGCAATTCATCCAGTGACATATCTTCCATTGATAGCCTGAGCAAAGAATTGATGACCATCTGGGTATCATGATTGCGGTTTAGCCGTTCCTGAATACACAAAAGACAAGTTTCGTTTGTCAGCAATGTGCTTTTTTCATTATTATTCACTTGTTTAACACTCCCCTGTCTTAAAACTTAACGGGTAAATAGATTATCATCTGCTCGCTGTCTTGTATGAGTATTTACACGCCACTCCCTGGTATTTTCCAAACGTAATATTTATAGCTCAGCAGAATCGGCTATTCTTCCCCCTCCCAGTACCTCTTCTCCCCGGTATAATACGGCAGTCTGCCCTGGGGTAATTGCCCTTTGCCTATGCTGGAACTCTATTTTCACCCGATCCGGGCTAATCGCTATGGCTATCCCATTTACAGCTTGAGCCCCGGAACGTATTTTAATTTTTACTTCTTGAGTCTCTTGCATTTCTTCGCCCGAAATATAATGAAAATCGTCTATGAGCATTTTTCCAGCCCAGAGGTCACTGTCTTCACCCACCCACACCGTGTTTTGCTGTGCATCCAGTCGAATCACATAAACCGGATATCCCAATGCCAGGTTCAAGCCATGGCGCTGACCAATGGTAAAACGATGAATACCCTGGTGCTGTCCCACTACCTGCCCATTAAGTAAGCGGATACATCCAGCCCTTGCTTTTACGCCCATGTGCTCTTCCAGAAAATCAACATATGAACCGTGGGTAACAAAACATAGCTCCTGACTATCAGGCTTGTCAGCTACCTGAAGCCCGTGTTTCCTGGCCAATTCCCGTACCTTTTCCTTGCGGAAAGCACTCAAAGGAAAAAGGGTATGGGCCAATTGAAACTGGTTCATATAACAGAGAAAATAGCTCTGATCTTTGGAATTATCTATACCAGTATACAGGCTGAATTTACCGCTATCCGGGTCGCATACTATTCTGGCATAATGGCCGGTAGCAAGTTTCCGTGCTCCCAGACTTATTACCTGCTTTAGCAAGTATTCAAATTTAATATGACGATTGCAGGCAACACAGGGATTAGGGGTTATACCCTGTAAATAATCATTGCAAAAATAAGCAATTACTTTTTCAGCAAACAAATCCCGATAGTTGAGAACATAGTGAGGTATATCTATCATTGCCGCTACCCGGCGGGCATCTTCAACCGCTTCCAGACTACAGCAAGTTCGGGATTGGCATCCACTTTGAGGCCAAACCTGCATGGTTACCCCTACAACTTCATATCCCTGTTCTTTTAGAAGCATGGCGCTCAGGGAGCTATCTACCCCGCCACTCATAGCTACAAATATTTTAGATTTCATCCCGTTCACTATCCCATTCATAATTCCGATATCCTACTATTTACATAGAAATTATAATTTATATAGATGGGAAAAACAACTTTAAGAGTAAAGCATAATTTAATCTTGCCACTTTGAGCAAAGTATTCTATAATCCCTATAGAAATACTGTATTATTAATCGGCTTTATCGGTCAGGTGACGTAAAAGAACCAGCAGGAGGTTGAAATAATGAACCAGGCAAACGGCTATGTATTATCTGTAAATATATCCGAGAAGCGGGGCGAAAAGAAACATGATGTTGGCGAAGCCTATCTTAAGGCTGGTTATGGCATAGATACAGATGCTCATAGCGGTAGTTGGCATCGTCAGGTAAGTCTTCTATCACTGTCCAGTTTTGAGAAAATGAAAGCACTGGGAGCTACTGTAGGATACGGTGATTTTGCTGAAAACATTACCGTAGAAGGTATTGATGTCTTTACTCTCCCTACGGGGACCCATATAAGAATTGGGGAAGCACTGCTGGAAGTGACTCAAATCGGCAAGGAATGTCATAATAAAGGTTGTGCCATTAAACAACAGGTAGGCACATGTGTTATGCCTCTGGAAGGCATCTTCACCCGAGTGCTGGAATCCGGACGGGTAAAATCCGGCGATAAGGTTTTTGTACTTGGAGACGAAAGGAGTAAATAATAAGTGTTGAACACTCCCATATATCGCAACCGGGAGATTGAGGTATACAAACACGGTTTATCCATACCAACAAAAGCCCCCATTGTACAGGAGGTTCCCTTAACCATATTCCTAAACCATATGGAATTGGCAACAATGATTTGTTCTCCCGGTGCTTTTCAGGAATTGGGTGCCGGTTTTTTGCTCAGTGAAGGGATTATTAAGCAGCCTTCTGATATTGTCAAAATGAAATGCAGTCAGGAAGAGGGGCTGTTATGGTTTGAAACTACTACCCCTACACCGCAGGTCAATAATTTTCTGCGCCGTCATATGGCCAGTTGCTGCGGTAAAGGGAGAGCCGGGCTATATTTCATTAACGATGCCCGTCAGTTACAGGCAGTTGAGTCCGATACCCGTTTTTCAGGGCCACAACTTCTGAATTTAATCGGACTACTGGAAGCACAAGCCAATAACTTCCGGCTGACAGGTGGAGTGCATAGCGCAGCCCTGGCGGATCATAGCGGTCTATTATTCGCCTATGAAGATATCGGGCGCCATAATGCGGTGGATAAAGTGCTGGGCAGAGCACTATTAAATGCTATTACGGGCAGTGACAAGTGCCTGCTCTTAAGTGGGCGGATAGCTTCCGAGATTTTAATCAAAGCCGCTCGCAGTAATATACCCCTGGTCTTATCTCGATCAGCACCCACAGAGTTGGCCATCGAACTTGCCGAAGAATTGAACATTAGTATGATAGGTTTTGCCCGGGGTGATAGTTTCAACATATATAGCCATAGAGAAAGGGTTAAACTGTGAGTTACCAAAGCAGTTATATGTAAAGCAGGTGTGTCTATGATAAAAAAAGACGAACAGCAATTAATCCAGGCCATTCGGAATCTGAAAAAGGAAAAATCCATATATATAATTGCTCACTACTATCAGCGCGAAGCTATTCAGGATATTGCCGATTTTGTGGGTGATTCATATTCTATGGCGGTAGCCGCTAAACAATCACCCGGTAATATCATTCTAGTCGCTGGGGTTGACTTTATGGCCGAATCAGCAGCCATCCTCTGTCCTGATAAAATGGTATTATCTCCCGAACCGCTGGCGACCTGCCCAATGGCTAACAGCATTTCGGCAGCTGACGTTTTAGCCTATAAAGAACAGCATCCCGACAGCATTATTGTTAGCTATGTCAACACACCGGCTGAGATAAAGGCCGTTAGTGATATATGTTGCACTTCCTCCAATGCCGAAAAAATAATAAACCGGTTTCCGCAGGAGACCAATATTTACTTTATACCTGACCAGAACCTGGCCGTTAATGTAGCCCATAAGTTAGGGCGCAAACTTGATTATTTTGCTTCCTTCTGCCCCATCCACGCTCGGGTAACGAAAGAGGATTTGGTTAAACAGCAGGAAGCAGAGCCGGGAGCTATGTTTGCGGTTCATCCTGAATGCGGTCCCGAACTTGTTGCCATGGCCGATTATTGTGGCAGCACGGCAGGCATTATCAATTATGTACTTACTTCGCCGGCAGACAAGTTTATTATTGCTACCGAGTGTGGAGTTATTCATGCTATTAATAAAGCAAATGCCAATAAACAGTTGTTTTTAGCTTCAGAAGATTTGATCTGTCCCAATATGAAGAGCATTACCCTGGATAAAATCCTTTATTCTATTGAACAGATGCAAACCATAATCACAGTTCCAGAAAACATCAGGGTTAGAGCAGCTATGGCACTGGAGAAAATGATTGCGTACGGGTCTTAGAAAATACCTGAAACTTAAGAGTAAAAGTTAATCATTAAGGCAAATACAACTAGGAGGAATAACTTATGAAATTATCCACCAAAGGAAGATACGGGCTCAGAGCTATGCTGGATATGGCAATGGACGAAGGCAACGAACCCATCGCTACCCGTACCATTGCTGAAAGGCAGGGCATATCAGAGCGATACCTGGAACAAATAATGATTCCCCTTAAACAAAACGGTCTGATCAAAAGTATACGGGGTTCCCAGGGTGGTTATATTCTGGGACGTAACCCCAAAGACATCAGCGTCGGCGATGTAGTCCGGGTGTTGGAAGGCCCTATTGCACCAGTTGAATGTGTAAGTGAAGTCAATCCGGATGAATGTCAACGGGCCGATTATTGCGTAACCCGTATAATCTGGTCCCGGGTAAGGGATGCCATAACCGAAGTTTTGGATTCTTACTCACTTGCAGACCTGGTTAAAGAATCAGAGAAGCTTGGTAAAGCAGAAACAATTTATGATATTCAGCTGCACCGATAAAAGCCAGGGCGGTTGCCGCCTATAGGCAGGCAATGCCAAGAAGTTACCCCGCAAGGGCAGGCATTCTTGGCTGGCATGCAAACCCGCTAAACTGTGGAGAATATATTCTTCGCTACACTGTAAAACAGTAAATCATAAATATTTTAGGAGGTGGCTTAAGTGAGACAGATCTACATGGATCACAGCGCTACTACTCCGGTGGATCCGGAGGTTTTTAATGCCATGATACCCTACTATAACGATAGGTTTGGTAACGCTTCCAGTGTTCATGCTCTGGGGCGGCAGGCACGCCAGGCGGTAGATCAGGCACGAAGCCAGGTAGGAGAACTTTTAGGTGCATCCGGGCGGGAAATTATTTTTACCAGCGGGGGTACAGAGGCGAATAACCAGGCTATCATTTCCTATTTAGACAATAACCCGGATAAGGGCAAGCACCTTATTACTTCGGCCATAGAGCACCATGCGGTACTGGATACCTGTCTTCACCTGGCTAAACGGGGATATGAACTCACAGTACTACCAGTCACTCCTGATGGACTGGTAGAGCCGGATATACTCAGGGAAGCGATGAAGCCGGCTACTGCTCTGGTCAGCATCATGCATGCTAATAATGAAGTCGGCACCATACAACCTATTAAGGAATTGGCGGCTATTGCCCATGCGGGCAGAGCAATTTTTCATACCGATGCTGTTCAGACGGTTGGTAAACTGCCGGTAGATGTAAAAGAAATGAATGTGGATATGTTATCGGCTTCCAGTCACAAGTTGCATGGCCCCAAGGGAGTGGGCTGTTTGTATGTCAGCCAGGGAATCCGGGTGGGTAATTTTCTCCACGGCGGAGGGCAGGAACGAGGACTGCGTTCAGGGACGGAGAATGTCCCGGGAATAGTCGGCTTTGGCAAAGCCTGTCAGCTGGCCCAGATTAATATGCCAGAAAGACAGGCCCGCTTGAGCGAAATGGGGCAACGCCTGCAGGAAGGTATTTTAAGCACTATTCCCCATACCCGTTTAACCGGGCACCCGGTCAATCGTCTGCCTGGCAGTGTCAGTGTGTGTTTTGAGTTTGTGGAAGGAGAATCAATCCTGCTTATGCTCGACAGCTACGGAATTATGGCTTCCAGCGGGTCAGCCTGTACTTCCGGCTCACTCGATCCTTCTCACGTTTTGCTGGCTCTGGGCCTGCCTCATGAGATAGCCCACGGCTCTCTGCGCTTAACCCTGGGCAAAGATAACACGGAGGAAGACGTGGATATGGTTTTAGAGGTGCTTCCCGGAATTATCCAAAACCTGCGCAACATGTCTCCCCTGTATAATTAAAGGAGGGAATAATAAATGTATTCCGATAAGGTAATGGACCACTTTATGAACCCCCGTAACGTCGGTAGGATAGACCTGCCCAGCGGCAGCGGGGAAGTTGGCAATGTCGTTTGTGGTGATATCATGCATATTGATATTAAGGTAGTAGACAATATCATTGCAGATGTTAAATTCAGAACCTTTGGATGTGCTGCCGCTATTGCTACCAGCAGTATGGTAACGCAAATGGTAAAAGGCAAATCCCTGCAGGAAGCCGAACAAATTACCAATAGGGCAGTGGCACAGGCTCTGGATGGCCTTCCCCCGGTTAAGATGCATTGCTCCAATCTGGCTGCCGATGCGCTGCATGCCGCTATTGAGGATTATATGCGAAGTAAGCATGATTAAAGAGTGTAATGGTCATTCCTATTAACCTGGGTAAAATTGGGCTAAGTGCAGGTTATGAGGGTTTAGTATATGTTTATATTATGAAGGGGGAAATAAAAAATGACTAAGAGGACATTAAATTTTGATACTTTACAGGTTCATGCAGGTCAGCAGGTTGACCCGACTACCGGCTCCAGAGCGGTACCTATTTATCAGACCACATCCTATGTTTTTAATAACGCCCAACATGCGGCTGATTTGTTTTCTTTAAAAGAACCCGGCAATATTTATACCCGAATGATGAACCCTACCAATGATGTTTTTGAACAGAGAATGGCCGCTCTGGAAGGCGGTTCAGCAGCTCTGGCAACCGCCTCCGGCTCGGCAGCTATTACCTACTCCATTCTTAACATTGCCGGGGTTGGAGACGAAATAGTCTCGGCCAGTACTTTATATGGCGGTACTTATAATCTTTTTGCGGTTACATTACCCAGATTAGGAATCAAGACTATTTTTGTAGACCCTGATGATCCGGATAATTTTAGACAGGCTATTAATTCGCAAACCAGGGCTCTGTATATAGAAACTATAGGTAACCCCCAAACCAATGTTATTGATATCGAAGCGGTTGCCCGCATAGCCCACGAAAACGGTATCCCTTTGATTGTTGATAATACCTTTGCCACACCATATCTTAACCGGCCTATAGAATTTGGAGCCGATATTGTAGTTCACTCCGCTACCAAGTTTATCGGTGGGCACGGTACCTCGATTGGAGGAGTAATAGTTGAAGGGGGCAATTTCGATTGGACCGCCAGTGGTAAATTCCCCGGTTTAACCGAAGCGGATCCGAGCTATCACGGAATTAAATACTTTGAAGCTTTGGGACCAGTGGCTTTCATAAGCAAGGCCCGGGTCCAGTTGTTAAGAGATACCGGGGCTGCCCTCAGTCCATTTAACGCGTTCCTGTTTTTACAGGGCCTGGAGACTCTTTCTTTGCGGGTACAACGCCATGTAGCTAATACTCGTAAAATTGTGGACTACCTTTGTAGTCATCCTCAGGTTTCCTGGGTGAATTACCCTGAACTGCCGGGTAATAAGTATTATGACCTGGCAAAAAAGTATCTGCCCCGGGGGGCAGGGTCAATATTCACTTTTGGGATTAAGGGCGGCATAGAGACTGGTCGCAAGTTCATCGATAGCCTGGAAATATTCTCGCTGCTGGCTAATGTGGCTGATGCCAAATCACTGGTTATACATCCCGCCAGCACCACTCATTCCCAGTTGACCGAAGAGGAACTGCGCTCGGTTGGGATTACAGCCGATATGATCAGGCTTTCCATTGGGCTGGAAGATATTGATGATCTCATTTACGACCTCGATCAGGCCTTTGCCAAAGCAAAAGCGCTTTGATTTAAAGTACATCGAGTCACTGCCTATCAGGAAAAATTAGGTACATTGTCACCACCGTAAAGAAAGTAATGGCGTTTATACAATGGAAATTATACCAGTCAAGAAATAAGAGTAATTTCTAACCAGGATGTGATTTAAATGCCGATTAATATACCAAATGATCTGCCCGCAGCCGACATTCTTAATAGAGAAAACATCTTTATTATGCACGAAAAACGTGCCTTACATCAGGATATGCGGCCACTGCGTATTGTTATTCTAAATTTGATGCCAGTAAAAATTGCTACTGAAACGCAACTCCTGCGTTTACTGGGCAACTCCCCCTTGCAGGTTGACATTGTATTACTGCATCCGCAAAGCCATATCGCCCGGAATACCCCTTCGGAGCATCTATCCAGGTTTTATACCACTTTTAGCGCTATAAAAGGGCAGAATTTTGATGGTATGATAATAACCGGGGCGCCGATTGAGCATCTGGAGTTTGAAGAATGGTCTTACTGGGAGGAATTAAAAGCAATAATGGATTGGAGCCTGCATCATGTATATTCCACTTTTCATATTTGTGTGGGAGCACAGGCCGGGTTGTATCACCATTTCGGTATCAACAAATATATTCTGGAGCAGAAAATGTTTGGGGTTTTCGCTCATTCAGTTAATAAACCCAACGTTAGACTATTACGTGGCTTTGATGATGAATTTTACGCTCCCCATTCACGTCATACTGAAATACGTAAGGCCGATATTGAACAGGTACCAGACCTGGAAATACTATCGGAATCAGCAGAAGCCGGGGTCTATATTGTTATCCGTCAGGATGGTCGCCAAATTTTTGTAACCGGGCACTCCGAATATGACCCCCTAACTCTAAAAAGCGAGTACGACCGGGATAAAGCCCAAGGCTTAAATATTGCAGTTCCGCACAACTATTTTCCCCATGATAATCCGACCCTGTTCCCGGTGGTAAAGTGGAGAAGCCATGCTAACCTCCTGTTCTCGAACTGGCTAAACTACTATGTATACCAGGAAACCCCCTATGACCTGAATGAATTAACCTGATTATTATAGAACAAAACCGGGAGTAGTATTGTGACTCCATGGGGAATATTAAGAACCGCTTCCGATACTTTGCATAAAAAGAGAAGAGACAATAGGCAACCACATTATTAACACTAATCCAAAAATCAAGCTCGGAAATGAAAATCTTAGTTAATGAATCCCACCAGGTGTTCATCCAACTCCATACGTAGAACTTCTGCAATATATGTGCTTGAGCTTCCTCGCTCCCAAAAAGCAAGGCAGTCAAGCATTCGGTCACTATTAGTCACATTTAACAACATTTTTAAATTAATTAGTATTTGCAAACCACATATTAAGTTAGTATAGTCAATTATATACACGTAGTAAGTGATTGGTAATAACCTATAAGTAATATAACTTGCTTCAGACGTGATAAAGCCATATATTTGAAAACCCATATAGTTATCTTGATCGAAAGTGTGGCCTCCAACTATTACCATCATTTTCTTTGATAGGGGTGATTGATAATTATAATTACACATGCAAGCCTTAGAAATTGGCGTAACTTTAGAGAAGTTAGTGTTGACTTGGGACAACGCATATTTGTAGTCGGCCCTAATGCGTCAGGAAAATCAAACTTCTTAGATGTTTTTAGGTTTCTTCACGATATTGCTAAACAGGAAGGTGGAGGATTACAAAAAGCTATATCCCAACGCGGTGGAGTCTCAAAGATTCGCTGTCTTGCAGCACGTAATCAACCAGAAATCAAAATTGAAGTTCATTTATCTGAATCAATTGATAGCGAGCCTAGATGGAAATATATACTTGAAATAATACAGGAAACAAGAGGACATAGGCATATTCGCGTTAACAAAGAAGAAGTTTATAAAAATGGCGAACTGATACTGCAAAGGCCAGATAAATATGATAAAAAGGATGATTTGCGTCTTACTCAAACTCATTTGGAACAGATTAATGCAAATGCAAGTTTTAGGGAAATTGCTGATTTTTTTAACTCTATCTCTTACTTACATCTGGTTCCACAGTTACTGAGACATCCAGAGTCTTTTCCAGTCGTTGGCATTCCCGAAGATCCTTTTGGTCGAAGCTTCTTAGAACAAGTTGCGCGAACAAGTGAAAAAACTCGTAAATCCAGGCTTAAAAAAATTGAATCTGCATTAAGAATAGCAGTCCCTCAACTTAAACAACTTACCGATACTAAGGATGAAACAGGCGTTCCTCATCTCGAGGCAGTCTACGAACATTGGAGGCCTCATGCGGGTAAACAACAAGAGGATCAGTTTTCTGACGGTACATTACGTCTAATCGGACTATTATGGTCTTTGCTTGAAAGCGATTCTTTGTTGCTATTGGAAGAACCTGAGCTTTCATTGAATGGTAGTATAGTTTCACAATTGCCAGCGGTATTTAGCAAAGTACAAAGCCGAAAGAAACGTCAGTTAATATTAAGTACACACAGCGTGGACCTTTTATCGGACAAAGGAATTGGCGGTGAAGAAATACTGTTATTAACTCCCAGTTCCGAAGGCACAACAATTACAGTCTCTTCCTCAATTGAAGAGGTAAGGCTTTTATTGGAGAATGGTGTAAGTCCTGCTGATGCTATTTTATCCCGAATCCACCCAAATAACATTGAAGAATTGAGTCTATTTTAATGAGTATAAAAAAGCAGACCACTTATTTTAATATTATATTTGAAGATATTTTGAGCGAAGCGGTAATCAGGCAAATAATGGCTCAATCAGGTCGTTCTTATCAAATTGCTAATGCTTATAATGGGCGCGGAAATGGTTATATTAAAAAAAACATTTGCGGGTTTAATAAGGCGGCGCAAGGTATGCCCTATTTTGTGTTAACGGATTGTGATAAGTATCGATGTGCGATAGCTCTTATTAAAGATTACTTACCTGACAAGATACATCCAAATATGTTATTTCGAATCGCAGTACCTGAGATTGAATCGTGGTTATTGGCAGATCGAGAGGGGTTTGCTGAGTATCTAGGTATTAGTATTAATCTTATACCTATAAATGTTGACAGCCTACTGGACCCAAAGCAGTCTTTAATAAACTTGGCAAGGAAATCGCGCAAGAAAGATTTAAGAACAGGTATAGTCCCAAAAAGCAATAGTACCGCAATCCAAGGACCTAATTATAATCATTGTTTAATTCCTTTTGTTAAAGAATCCTGGAGTTTAGAAAATGCATGCAACAATTCCGAAAGCTTATTGAGAGCATTGAATTCATTATTAAACTTCAAATAACAATAGTAATTAATTTAATAAGTATTGTTATCCAACAATATTTTCCATTACGCAATAAGCATTTAATCCAAAGGTAAGATAGTACTCTACTCTTCTCTATTAATTGTAAGCTGGGCAGCAGATATTAAAAGCTTAATCATAACACTTAGCCAACAACCAGGCTCGGCAATTAACATTTCCGGGCTTTTATTATTGGTAATATTTTACTTTGATAATATAATAACAAAGTTATTAAAGGATAATTCTATTTATTTAACGAATATTGTCGTTATAAATACTTGTATTAGAATACGCAGATTTACCTGAAATCGGCTTTATCCACATCCTTAAAAACCTTGTTTTCTGGAGGTGATTGCTTAGGTGACCAGCTTATATTTATCGGATCTACCTGAAATACTGGAGCCGTTAATTGAAAGTCCTCATATGGCAATAGTCATAGTAGATAAGAAAGGTTTAATAACTGTTATGAATCAAACCTTTCTCGATCTACTGGAGATGACCAGGGAGGATGTTATTGGTCGTTATGTAACTGATATACTCCCTACTTCTAAACTTCCTGAAGTACTTGAGACAGGGCGTATAGACCGGGCTGATATATGGGCGATTAAAGGTCGGGATACAGTGGTAACCCGTTTTCCGATAATGGCTAACGGAAAGATTATTGGTGCCATTGGTCAGAGCCTGCAGTTGGATGTGTCGGGGGCTTCATTATTTATAAACCGCCTGAAAGAAGCCGAAAAGGATTTCAGTGCAATTGTGGCAGCTTTTCTGGAGAACCCTTATACCGCCCTGGTGATAGTTAACTCAAAGGGTTATATCACCATGATGAATCAGGTATTTCTGGATATATTGGAGCTTAAAAAAGAAGATGTAGTCGGTAAATATGTTACGGAAATCCTGCCCAATTCCGAGTTACCTGAAGTACTGCGTACCCAACGTATAGATAAAGCAGAAATTTGGTCTTTAAAAGGTCGTGATACTCTGGTCTCGCGCATGCCCATAGTCAAAAATGGACAAGTAATCGGAGCCCTGGGTCAAACTATTTTTTTGGATATGTCCGGCGCCCATGTATTAATGCAAAAATTACAGGAACGGGAAAAGGAATTTGCAGCTATTTCCGAAGCCCTTATTGAAAGCCCTAACATGGTCTATGTCATAGTCGATAAAGATGGAATCATTACTGCTATGAACCAGACTTACCTGGATGAGCTGGGAATGAAAAAAGACGAAGTAGTAGGCCGGTATGTGCTTGATGTAACCCCTAACTCGCAATTGCCCGAGGTATTAAAGACAGGCCGAACTGATAAGGCTGATGTCTTTATCATAAATAGCCGTGCAACCATTGTTACCCGAATGCCAATTATAAAAAAAGGTATAATAATCGGAGCCATAGGCAAGAGCCTCTTCCTGGATATGTCCGGTGCCCAGAT